>Ga0123356_10001984_pt1 | contig 22140 bp, 20 predicted proteins | sample TergutEmb28metaG_2_FD_92546 | JGI IMG/M metagenome (GOLD analysis project Ga0123356, IMG submission 92546) | Embiratermes neotenicus P3 segment gut microbial communities from Petit-Saut dam, French Guiana - Emb289 P3 | ecosystem: Host-associated > Arthropoda: Insects > Digestive system > Gut ... | reverse complement strand
TCGCTGGTCATCACGCCGGCCGTGCACTTCTACCTGAGCCGTAAAGCGGAAGTCGGAGTCGAATCCGTTCCGGCCTAGTAAGCAGGCTGGACCATCACAAACGCTGGTTACCAAAGCGGGATCCCGAACTCAGTCCTGAACCACCAATAACTACACACACTCGCCAGTCGTCACATTTGGCTGTACACTAAGGACAGACTGAAGGGCCCCGCCTACGGGACAGCCCGCGCTCATTCCCCTTGATAAATCATCCCCATCGGACCAGGCTTCGACGGCATAGATGGGGACTTGCACTAGAATAGGTGCTTTTCGCAACCTAGTCGCCGAATGAGAAGGACAATTGGGGGAAGACGGGATCGTGTCCGAGGACAAGAACAAACCAGTTCTCGACGAGCAGACTCTGGACAAACTGCTCGAAGCTGCCTTCATCTTGCAGGAACACCACCGTGAAATGGGGGACGGCGAACTCTCCACGGAGTTCGCGCGGATAGAGGCCGAAGAGCGCACTCCAGCGGCAACATCGAAGACCCGGGAACCTCGATCGCCTGAACCCGCACCTGCGGACTGCACCCTCATGCTGGCGCAAATCGTCGAAACCCAGCATCAGATTCAGGCTCGTCAGTTCGCGCCGGACGATGCGATGACCCTGGTCGCGGACCGCGTCATCGAAATCGCGCGGGCCGGCGGCGCGGCTATCGGCAGGGTGGAGGGAACCAAGGTTCACTATCGTGCGATCTCTGGTCTCATGACCCCGCCCAAGGGAGCCATCGTTCGGGTCGAAGAGTCGCTTTCGATTCCGTGCGTGAAGACCAGCCAGGTGTTGCGCTGCCCCAATGTGGATCGGGCATTCCTCGTCGACCCCGAGCAATGTCGGCGGCGCGGGATCGCGTCCATGATTGCCGTACCCGTGTTTCACGAAGGTGGAGTGGTTGGAGCGCTGGAACTCTACTATTCGAGCCAAAACGCTTTCACTGAGCAGGATGTCCAAACCTGCCAGCTCATGGCGGGCTTGATCACCGAAGCTCTGGCGCGGGACGAAGAAATTACCTGGAAAAAGTCGGTGGCAAGCGAGCGCGCCGCCATGCTGGAAGCGCTGGAGAAACTGAAGCCAAACCTTGCGGCTCTCCTCGGTCAGTCCACGGCGAGCGACAGCGCGACCGCGGGAGCGCTGGCGCTCGGACAGCCCTGCCGCAAGTGCGGGCACAAGATTGTAGGCGAAGAACAGTTCTGCGGACAGTGCGGATCGCCGAGCAACGGCGACTTGGAGCCTGCTAACCTGCAGAGCAAAGTAGCGTCGCTATGGGAGATGCAGGAGGCACGGAAAAAGGAATCGCCAGACCAGCCCGCTAGACCGGATCGGTCCACCGGAGAGGACGGACCAGAACAGTTGCCGGGGAATCTGGGCAAGCCCTTCTCCGAAACATCGTTGGGGCGCTCGATCGCAGCAACGGCAGCCGAACATTTCGAAACGTCCGATGTAACGACGAAGCCATCCGCGTCCGCCCCCCCCCCAGCCGGGTTGCTCAACCCGGAAGCCGAGAATCGTCTCCTGGAAGACCGAGATGAACCGGCACAAGCTAGTGCGGCAGGCAAGTCAGACGCGCTGGCTTGGGCGAAGACCTCGCCTCCTGTGGACCCGACTTCGGACGCCTCTGCCCGGGCATTTCTGGAGCAACTGGCTGCGGCAAACCGAGCGCCGTCGCCGATTCGGTTCTGGAACAACCGGCGCGGCGACATCTACCTTGGGGTCGCTGTCATTTTCTTGGTCTGTGTGGTCTGCTGGGGCATCCGCTCCGGTCACTCCGTCGGCGCCACCGCTGCCCCGAATTCGGCTGCCGCCGTCCACCACAAATCCCACGAAGCGAATCTTTCCATGTTCGACCGGCTGCTGATTCATTTGGGCCTCGCCGACCCGCCCGACGCCCCCGAGGATAAGGGCAACCCTGCTGTCGAGGTTTGGATCGACAGCCATTCGGGGCTTTACTATTGTCCGGGGACAGATCTCTACGGCAAAACGCCTAAGGGAAAACTCGCGACCCAGCGCGAGGCCCAGCTTGATCAGTTCCAGCCAGCCTATCGAAAAGCTTGCAATTGACGAACTCCCGCTTCACGGCTGATTCCCGGTCATTTAGGGTTGACAACCTATGGTCGGCGGAGTGCAATCATAAAAGATAGGTTTCCTCGCCCTTCGTCAACTACGGTTCAAAAGGAGAAGATCGGGTGGCTCCTCCCAAAGAACATTCTGCACGTGCGCCCATCCTGCCGCGGCCCGAGCTGAACCCCCTGTTGAATCCCCTTCTGGGGGAAAACATGGGGAGATGGGCCGAGGTTTACTTCACCTCGGCGCCGGAGAAGCGCGAGGAAGCGGTGCTGGAGCTGATCCGCGAACTGGAAGCCGGCGACTCCCCCCCGGAAGTTAGGGAGAAATCCGAGCCGCCGACGCTTTCCAAGGGATCGCTCCCCGACCCTGAATTCCCAAGACCAGAGTTCCCTGTGGCAGATTTCGCAGTCGGAGATCAGCCCGGGCTCGCACATTGCTACGTCTGCGGACACGACAGCCCGGCTCAACACCAATTCTGTGGAATGTGCGGCGAGAAGTTTTTCGCCGACGAGGTGGAAGGGTTCGCGGGCAGTGCTAAGCAGGCAGAACCCGGACCTGGGAACACGATTTTCGACGCTCCCCCATACGCCCGATCCCAGGGCGGACAAGCTGTGGTGCAGAGAGTTGAACTCGATCAAACGCCCATCCGGCAATACGACCAACTGCTCGCTGAGCCGGATGAATTGTCACATTTGAGGAGAATCAGCGGATGCAATCCGGAAGGCGTCGCCGACTTCCGCTTTAGCCTTGAGCCCTCGTCTTCGCGCCCCTACCGAATTTACTTTGGAGTGGCGCTGGTGGCTGGGCTGCTGGGGGCGGTGTATTTCCTAGGGCATGGAGGGCAGGCCTCGAAGACCGCCCAGCCGCAGGTTTCTCCGGCTCCGCCGATTGGCGCAACGGAACCGGAACCGGTAACCCCAGCTGCGGCGAACCCGCCAACCGAGCCTGCAGCTGCTCCTCCGGTGGTCCCGCCCGCGAGCCACAGTACGCATGCACAACGTCGGGAAGAGCAGGCCGCTCGGCAGCTATCGGCCAAGCGAACGCCCTCCGGTGCTGCACCGGGTTCTTTGGGATATGGCCGAAAAGAGCTGGAGATCGCACGTCGTTATCTCAGCCGGGGAAGCGGAGGGCACCGCAACCGAGCCGAGGCCGCCGAGTGGCTCTGGAAGTCCATTGCCAAGCACAATTCCGAGGCAACGCTTCTTTTGGCGGATCTTTATCTCAAGGGTAACGGCGTTCCCAAGAATTGTGATCAGGCACGCGTGCTGCTGGACTCCGCGGCGCGCAAAGGAGTTGCCGGGGCCGGAGAGCGCCTCCGCAATCTTCAGGCCTTCGGTTGTCGGTAAGGGATTGTGGTTCCTGCGGCTGCGCACCGGCACACATACCCCGATGCGCAGCTTCCCGCAGTGCAGGTCGAAGTGAAGGGTTAGTTCGTCAGCAGGGTTTGGGTATTCCGCCGCGACTCATACCAGAGGGCAAGTTCGACCCGGTTCCACAATCCCAGCTTGTCGTAGATCACCCGCAGGTAATTCTTCACGACGTGTTCGGTAGTTCCGATCGCCTCGGCCACTTCCTTGTTTTTCAGGCCTTCGGCAACGAGTTCGATGACACGGTGTTCACGTTCACTGGGCGTACGGTTCCCATAGCGTCCACTTGCAGACATGATTGCCTCCGATACAACAGGGTGGCGAGTTTGACTCGCTTGATGCCCCCGGTGATTCCGAAACGAAGAAACAACCGGTTGAAATGGGCTTTGACAGTCCGCCGTGCCATTTTCAGCTGGCTGGCAATTTCGGCGTTGTCGCATCCTTGTAAGAGCAGGTCCACGATTTGCTGTTCGCGCGGACCAAGCCGAACAGTCTGCTCCTTCATCCTTTGCTCCCCCTCTATGTGAAATTTTTGGCTCTCGCCAGTCCGATTGTGCAACGGTTGGACCTTTCCAAAAACTGTAGCATCCGCGTTGCCATTTTGGGACCAAACGCGCGCCCATCACGTGGAAATAGTTTTTCCACAGCTACTTGCGAGAGGGACGGGAAAAACTGCGGAGGGTGGAGGCTGAGACTCTGAAAAATGGGTAATGCTCGCACTCATCTTCAAATGGCCCAGTTGCACATGTTGCAATTTACGCAACTGTAAAGTTTTACAGCGATGAAACCAGAATGATAACGCCGTCTCGAACCGGCTCGATGATTTGTCCGGACAACAAAACGCCTATAACGCTGGCCCAACTTTAAGGTTAACACCCCAGACGAAACTTCCCAAGATGGGAGAAATTCTGGCACAAATTACACGATTAGCCCGACATTTCGCGGTCTGTGCGAACGGCGCGGTTACGGTTTTTGCCTGAGAAAATGAACTCCGCGTACGTATGAGCAACTTGATCTCCACTGAATTCGAAGGAAATTCACAGTGCGGTGCCGGAACGAGCTGGAGGAGATTTCCAGCAGTCAGCGGCCCTGTGCACGCCGCCGCTTTGCTCGAGCGCGCTCCACGAGCAGGCGGTAAGTCTCATTGGTTCCATCAAGCGCAGTGATCCTGGCCAACGGGCTTGGTTTACACTCGAAAACGAGGAATTCCTCCAGTGTCGAGCACTGCGCAAGAAGCCGCGGTTCGCCGCTACTACCAGGTCCTCTACCACGCCTGGGGAGCGCAGCATTGGTGGCCGGCCGAGACGCAATTTGAGGTCATTGTTGGCGCTTACCTGACGCAAAACACTGCCTGGACGAACGTCGAACGCGCCCTGGCGAACCTGCGCACGGAGCAGCGCTTGACGATAGAGGGGATAAGACGCATCCGGCTGGCCAGATTTGAACGGCTCATTCGGCCTTCGGGATATTTCCGTCAAAAAGCGGCACGGCTTAAGCAGTTCGTGGCTTTTCTCGACCGGCGATATGGCGGCTCTCTGGAAAGCTTGTTCGCTCAACCCACGGGGAAGTTGCGGGACGAACTCCTGAGCTTGAACGGAGTCGGCCCGGAGACGGCCGACTCGATTCTTCTTTATGCGGGGAATCATCCGGTATTCGTGGTCGATGCCTATACCAGACGCATTCTTGATCGACACGGCATCTTGCCGGCAACAGCCGGCTACGAAGAAATCCGCGATCTATTCGAACGCGCTCTCGGGCCGTGCTCTCGAGAGCAACCCAAGCCTGCCAAATCCGGCCTGCCGCTTGCGTCCGGATTTCGCGGTGCGGCGCATCCGCCGTCAGCCATGAGCACCGCCCGCCGCACCGGCTTGGTGCAGGTCTACAACGAGATGCATGGGCTGATCGTGGGCGTGGGCAAGAAGTATTGCCGGAAGGCTAAAGCCGAATGCGAAGGCTGCCCGCTCGAACCATTCCTGCCTGCGAAATAAGCTTGATACGCCCGCGGCCCCGCCCGAAAGTAAGATTGTCATTTCGATGTTTACTGGCCTCCCCACCTGACCTACAATTGCGCGTCCCCAAGGAGAGATGTCATGAAAATTGTCGGCCTCGAGGGAATGGCTCCCGACCGGGTGCAGTTTGAAATTCAGCGGGGGGCAAAATTGGTCTGCTACCAGTACTGTGTTTCCGTTGTCGTGATCACCTTCCGCCGCTCAACGGATGTCTATTTTATTCCCGCCGGAGAAAGCGCGGTTGCCAAGGGATTGCCATGGATCCTTCTCAGCCTGGTCGCGGGCTGGTGGGGCATACCCTGGGGACCGATTTTCACCATTCAATCGCTGATCACCAACTTCAAGGGGGGCAAGGATGTCACCCCAAACCTCAGCCCGTACTTGATGCCCGCAGCGGCAGCGCCGGCAGCTGCCAAGGCTTGAGCCAGTCGTGAATGTTGCCGCCGCGAATCGCATTTCCGCACGGCTTGTTCTTTGCCTTGTTCTTGTCGTTCGGGCACTACCCACACGGCGCGATGCCTCCAATTTCCGCCGGAGTACTGACCAGAACGGCGGCTGCAGGCGATCAAGCCTGGGCATTCACCGACAAATACTCCTCGATTGGATGACACTCCCAGCGGACGCGTGAAGCCGTCTTGCACAGTACCAGCCTAGAACCAGCCAGGGCCGCGATCCGCCCCGGGCCGTCTTCGGCTCCGAATCGCACCCGGTGATCGGCTTGGCAGCGCAGGTCCGGGCTGCTTCTCTGCATCTATAATGGCCGGATAGCGGATCGTCTCATCCCGATTCCGCGTCCTTGAATTGAAAGTGAGCGCCCCTGCTCCAACTCGGCCGGAGAAACGATCCAACAAAAAGCAGGTAATCATCCTGCTGGCGATCGCCGTCGTTCTGCTCTTCGCCGTGCTGGTTTCGCAGACTGCCTTCAACACCACCATTCTGCAGGCGAGCAGCAATCAGCAGGCAGTTGTCTTCTACGCCCTGTCGCTGCTGATTTCCCTTCTCTTCGTAGCCCTCACCTTCGTTCTGGCGCGCAATCTGCTCAAGCTCTTCGCCGAGCGCCGCATGGGGGTGCTGGGGTCCAAGTTTCGCACCCGCATGGTCGCCGGCGCACTGCTTCTGTCGTTCGTCCCTGTGATGGTGATGTACTGGTTCGCCTACGGATTGATGAACCGCTCGATCGACAAATGGTTCTCCACGCCGGTGGAGGAGGTACGCTCCGATACCCAGGCGATGGCTTCGCTGCTGGACAAGTATGCCCAGCAAAACGCGCGCGCCCAAGCGGGCGCCCTGGCAGCATCTCCGGAGATCGAACGCGCGTTCTCCGGTCACGGATTCACTGGCGTGCTTAGTGCGTTTCAGCGCCATCACGTAACGCTCCAGGGTGGATTTGCGCTGGCCATCAAAGACGGCGACGCGGTGGCCAGTTTCAACGCTCCTGCCCCCTGGCCAGCGCTGAAGGGGGCTCTGCCGCTCTCCGACGTCGAAGCCGGACGTCCTGCGCGATTTTCCTGGCAGCGGACGGATTACACCTTGGGCAGCGCTCCCGTTTCTGACGGGGGGTTGATTCTGGTGGCGATTCCGCTGCCCCCGGAATTTTCCCAAACCGTGCACCAGCTGGAAGCCAGCCAGCAACGATATTTCCAGTTGAGCAACGAGCGCCGCCGCGTGCGCCAGACCTATATCGGCCTGCTTTTGCTCCTCACCATGATGGTTTTGTTTGTGACCACCTGGCTGGCTCTGTTCCTGGCGAAGTTGGTGACGCGTCCACTGGCCGCCCTGGCGGAAGCAACGCAGGAAATCTCTCGCGGGCGTCTGGACTATCGCGTGGACGTCAGGGCCGCCGACGAGATCGGCGACCTGGTTCGCTCCTTCAATCGCATGGCCGAGGAACTCGAAGCCAGCCGCCAGCAGCTTGAGACGTCGACGCACGATTTGGGATTGGCGAATACAGAAGTGGATCAGCGGCGCCGCCAGATGGAGACGATCCTCGAGAGTATCCCCACGGGCGTGGTCTCGCTCGACGCCAACCATCGCGTTACCCATGCGAACCAAGCCTTGATGCGCATGTTCGGCCCGGAAGCCGAACACGATGCCGCAGCCCTGGTTTCCCGAGGTGCTTCGCTCGCTGATGTGTTCCCAGCCGAGGTTTTGGAAGACCTGGAGCCTTTGCTGCGGCGTGCCGATCGCATGGGTATGACGACCAGCCAAATGGAAATGCCGCTGTCCCACGGATCACTGAATGTCGCCGTGACCGTGGCGCCGCTTCGGCATCAGGGAGAACGCTCCGGCTATGTGGTGGTGCTGGAAGATCTTTCGGACTTGCTGAAAGCGCAGAAGCAGGCGGCGTGGCGTGAAGTCGCACGTCGCGTGGCCCACGAAATCAAGAACCCGCTGACGCCCATCGCTCTCTCGGCGGAGCGCATTCAGCGCCATCTGGACCGCGCCACCCCGGGCGACCCGGCATCGCTCGGGGTGGTGCGTTCTTGCGCCGAGACGATTGCGGGCGCGGTTGAGACCGTGCGCCGCCTGGTCGACGAATTCTCCACCCTGGCCCGCTTCCCTGTGGCCAAGCCACAACCGGCTGATATTAACGAGATCGTCGAAAGCGCGCTCTCTCTTTTCTGCGGGCGCCTCGATGGAATTGGTCTGCACAAATCGCTCGCTTGCGATCTGCCTCACGTCATGGCTGACGATGAGGCCATCAAGCGCGCGATCGCCAACCTTGTCGACAATGCCGCGGAAGCCTCGCAGAATTCCGTGGTGCGCGAGATTGAAATCTCGACCGCGTTGGTGGCAAGCCGCGACGCCGTAGAGATCACCGTGTCCGACACCGGCCACGGCGTGACGCGCGAGCTCAAAGAGAAACTCTTCCTTCCATACTTCTCCACGAAAAAGCGCGGTACGGGTCTGGGCCTTGCCATCGTCAGCCGCATCATTGAAGATCACCATGGCTCGATTCGCGTCGAGGAGAATCGCCCAGTGGGCGCGCGATTCATCGTTGAACTGCCGGTGGTCACAGAATCCGTGCCGGCGGTTGCCGCCTTCAGACATGCATAACATTCTGATCGTCGACGACGAAGCCGGAATCCGCGATTCTCTGGCCGGCATTCTGGCCGACGAAGGCTACGCTGCCTCTTCGGTTGAGAGTGGCGAGGCCTGTCTTGATCAACTCGACCAGAGCGTTTTTGACGTGGTTCTCCTCGATGTCTGGCTGCCAGGCGTGGACGGCCTGGAAACCTTGGCCAAGATTCGCGAACTCGACAATCCGCCGGAAGTGGTGATGATCTCAGGCCACGGCACCATCGAAACTGCCGTGCGCGCAACCAAGCTGGGAGCCTATGACTTTCTGGAAAAGCCGCTCAGCATCGAAAAGACTCTGATCGTGGTGAAGAACGCGATCGAGGCCAGCCAGCTGCAGCGGGAAAACGTTGACCTGAAAAAGCAGCTTCAGGCCAAGAGCGTCATTGTGGGCGACAGCATTCCGATGAAGGCTTTGCGGCAGCAGATCGCTATCATGGCGCCAACGAACGGCCGCGTGCTGATCTACGGCGAATCGGGAACGGGAAAAGAACTGGTTGCGCATGCGATTCATGCGCAGAGCCTGCGAAAGGACGAAACCTTTGTCGAGGTCAACTGCGCAGCCATCCCCGAGGACCTGATCGAGAGCGAGTTGTTCGGACACTACAAAGGATCCTTCCCGGGTGCGGCGACCAACAAAGAAGGCAAGTTCCAGCGTGCCCATGGCGGCACGCTTTTCCTCGACGAGGTCGGCGACATGAGCCTGAAAACGCAGTCGAAGGTACTGCGCACACTCGAGGAACAACGCTTTACGCCTGTCGGCAGCGATGAGACCATCACTGTGGACGTGCGGGTAATCGCTTCGACCAACAAAGATCTGGAGGAAGAAATCTCGCGCGGCAACTTCCGGGAGGATTTGTTCTACCGCCTCAACGTGATTCCCTTCTTCGTCCCCCCGCTACGCGAACGCAAGGAAGATATCCCGCTGTTCACCCGGCATTTTCTGAAGGAACTAGCGGCGACTTATGGACGCCGGCCGCGGGAGATTACCGACGATGCCATTGAGGTCTTGATGCGGTATTCCTGGCCCGGCAATATCCGCGAACTGCGCAACGTGATTGAGCGAATCGTGATCATGAATCCCACCACGACCCGGTTCGACGCGAAACACCTGCCGCCCCTGGTCTACCGCGACGGCGGACGCCGAGTGCCCAAGAGCGAGTTCTCCACACTGCATCAGGCCCGTGACGCCTATGAGCGCGACTACATCCTCAAGAAGCTCGACGAAACCCACGGCAACGTCACGCGCGCTGCCGAAGTGCTCGGACTGGAGCGCAGTCATCTTTACCGGAAGATGAAGGCCCTGGGGATTGCGGCCAAGGAGTGAGGAAGCGGGGCTCGATCCTAGCGCTTCACCATGTGAATCTCGGTTCCGTTCTTGCGGAATTTCACTTCGTCCATCAACTGATTGATCAGGAAAATGCCGCGGCCATGGTTGGAATAGAGGTTCTCGCCCACGGTGCAAGTGGGAATTGCCTTGGGGTCAAAGCCTTCGCCGGGATCGCGCACAATAATCAAGACACCGCGCTGCTCATCGCACGCCACTAGGCACTCGACCGTTTTGCTGGGATCTTCCTTGGCGCCATGAACCACTGCATTGGCGAGCGCCTCCTGCAGGGACAACTCGATGGCGTCTTCCTTCTTGCCGTTCAAGCACTTGGTTTCGCGGACCGCTTCCATCACCTGCTCGACCACCGGGTCCACCGCTTTGCGGTCAGCCGCCAGCGTGACCCGCATTCGCAGGTTCAGCTTCTCCGGATCGAAGTCGTACTCGGGAATTTGTGCTTCGGAAGTATCCCCAGCTTCCATGATTCGCTCGTGCTTTCTTATCGGCCCAGCGGTTGTCTAGATTCTAGTGGAGCAAGCGAAACTCGGCAATGATGGCTGGGGCTTTATCCCCGTCATCCCACCCCAACTTCAGTCCTTGCTGTTATTTATGGGGTCGTTGTCGCCCCGATCTGCGGTGCCGGTTTGCTGTTCGAGCATGCGATTTTCGAGTTGCCTTCTCCAGTCGAGTTCCTCGACGAAGCGCCGCGAGTCTCGCCAGCCGGGCTCCACTTTGACGTAGAGTTCGAGAAAAGCCCTGGTGCCGAGCATGGGTTCGATCTCGAGCCGGGCCCTGGTCCCGATCTTTTTGAGCATCTGCCCACCCTTGCCGACCAGGATTCCCTTTTGCCCCTCGCGCTCGCAATAGATCGTCGCCGCGATGTGGGTGAGGCGCTTCCCTTCCTCGAAACTGTCGACAATGACGGTTGTGGCATACGGTATCTCTTCGCTGGTATTGAGCAGCACCTGCTCGCGGATGATCTCCGCCGCCATAAACCGTGCCGGCTGATCGGTGACCTGATCCTCGGGAAAGTAGGCGGGGCCGGCGGGAAGCGCGGCAATAATCATGTCGAGGAGGTTATCAAGCCCGCTGCGCTTGAGGGCGGAAATCGGGACCACTTCGGCGAAGTCATAGAGCCCGCGATACTCGTCGATGATCGGCAGAAGCTTCGATTTCTCCCGGATCAGATCAACTTTATTCAGGATGAGAAACGCCTTCGCTCCTGCATGCTTCACCAGGTCCAGCGCAAACTGATCGCGGGGATCGAACTTGTGGGTGACGTCCATGATCATTAAAACCAGATCACAGCCTTCGAGCGCCTCGCGCACTTCGACCATCATCTTGCGTCCCAGAGAGCTGTCGGGCTTGTGAACCCCGGGGGTGTCGATCAGCACAATCTGCCCGCCACCTTTACCTTTGCGTTTGGGAACATGAATCACGCCCTGAATACGGTTGCGAGTGGTCTGTGGCTTGGGCGAGATGATGGCCAGTTTCTCGCCCACCAGCGCATTGAGCAAAGTGGATTTGCCGGCGTTGGGCCGACCCAGAATACAGACGAACCCGGAGCGAAATGGCATAAAATCGGCTTCCGGCTCTCGGCTTCCCGGCGTCCGGTCGGAAACCGGAAGCCCGGAGCCGGAAGCCGTTCATATCAGTTTCAATTGTTGCGGCTGCACGGCAGTCACTCGTACGCGCTCGACCTTGCGGTCGGTGGAGTCGAGAACTTCGAAGCGCAGGCCATCCTCTTCCACGATCTCCCCTTTGCGTGGAATTCTGCCAGCCAGTTCGCTGACCAGCCCGGCAATCGTAGCGGATTCTTTTCCTTCGGGTTTGGTGCCGAAAAGCTCGCCCAAACGATCCACATCCATGCCGCCGGAGACGATGAACCCCCGGTCGCCGTCGCGCACGATTTCGGGCTTATCGCGTTCGTCCCGAATCTCTCCCACAATCTCTTCCACCAGATCTTCGATCGTCACTAGCCCTGCGACCCCGCCATATTCATCGACGACAATCGCCATGCGGATGTTCTGCTTCTGCATCTCGCGCAGCAGGTCGCTTCCCAGCTTGCTCTCGGGAACGAAGTAGACATCCTTTCGCATGATGGAGTCGAGAGTACGCAGGCGCGCCTCGCTGTCGGCCACCTGCAATACGTCCTGCGCGTAGACGATCCCTTTGATGTTGTGAATGCTGGTTTCATACACCGGCACGCGCGAGTAGTGCTTGGTGCTCAACATCTCGATGAAGCGCTCCACCGTGGTGTTGGTGGGAACGGCGAACATGGCCGGGCGTGGCTTCATGGCCTCGCGCACCGTCTTACCGCTGAACTGCACGACTGACTGGATCAAGTCGCGGTCGCCCTCCTGAATAATGCCCTCCTCCTGGCCGGCCTCAATCAGGGCGTCCACGGCTTCGGCCGAGGTCTCTGGCTCTTCGTTGGTGTTCTGCTTGGTCAGTGAGGCAACCGACTGTAAAAAGCCCAGTGCAATCGTCACCGGCAGCACCAGGTAGATCAGAACCCGCAATACCAGCGTGAAGTGAACTAACCACTCTCCCTTGGTGCGGGAAAAGAAAACGAACGGCAGAAATCGATTGAACAGAGTCACGATCAGAAGCAGGCTGATGGTGAGCTGCAGGATCTCGTATCTACTCCAGAAGGGATCGCGGAAAACGAGAAAGCCGATGAGCAGTGCGATCGCCGCCGTCGTCAACTGGGTGAGCACCGCCATCGACAGCGAAGCGCGGCTGCGACTGGCCTTCAGTTGCGGCTCGACCTTCTGCTCGAAGATGTCGATGTTGGCCTGGAATTCGCGCGACAGGAACCGGCCCAGCTCCTGATACACGCGGTCGACGTACGAGACCAGCGTGAGCAATCCGATCAGCAGAAGAAGCGAAAGGGCGACGGCCAGGTTCATGCCTTCCTCTTCTTCTGTCTCCGCGCGCGTGGGTTCGGTCGAGCCGCGGCGGATTCGCGATCGTGGGGAAGGGCGCGCCCGATCAAAGTCGCAGGAAGCCTGAGCAGATGGCGTAAATTCTCTTCCTTCCGCTCCATCTGACCATTATCGCGCTCATGGTCGTAGCCCGCCAAATGCAGAATCCCATGCAACGCGAGAATCTTCACTTCCTGAGCGGCCGAGTGGCCAAACCGCATGGAATTTCGCGCCGCCAGGTGTGCCGATATGGCGATCTCTCCCGCGGCGCCAGCCGCATTGCGATCTCGAGCCGGGCCGGCGGGGAAAGACAACACGTCGGTGGCCTTGTCCTTGCCCCGGAAACGGGCGTTCAGCGAACGCATCGCCGTGCTGCCGGTGACGAGAACGTTCACCGTTCCCCGTAAGCCGGCGGCTCGGCGCGCCCGCACTACGAAGCGCTCCAAGGTGGCAGCACTCAATCCCGCGACTCTCTTTTCGAAGATCACCAACGCCGGCAACCTCATCGATCGGACTGCGCGATCGAAACCAAAAACAAAGAGGAGAGCCCAATCGGAGGCCCTCCCGCTGATGTATGAAACTATTGCCTGGTTTCGGTGGCGTTGACTCTGTCTGCCGGGGAGGCCACTGCCGGTTTCTCCGCCGCCAAAACGTCCCCACTCTTGGGCTCGGTCAGCAACAGCATTTGCTGCTCAGCAACCCGTGCCTTGTGTTCGTCGTAGGCCCGGACGATGCGCTGTACCAGGTGATGCCGCACAACATCGGCTTCGTCGAAGTGCACAAAAGCCAGTCCGTCAACGTGGTTCAGCACATCGATCGCCTCAAGCAGTCCGCTGCGGCGGGCGTTGGGCAGGTCAATCTGGGTGACGTCGCCGGTGATCACAGCTTTCGAGTTAAATCCCAGGCGTGTCACGAACATCTTCATCTGTTCCGAGGTCGTGTTCTGGGCCTCGTCGAGAATCACGAACGAATCGTTCAGCGTACGTCCGCGCATGAAGGCGATCGGCGCGATTTCGATGACATTCTTTTCGAGATAGCGATCGACCTTCTCCGGATCGAGCATGTCATACAACGCGTCGTACAGCGGGCGGAGATACGGGTCTATCTTGTCCTGCAGAGTGCCGGGCAAGAATCCCAGCCGCTCGCCCGCTTCGACCGCCGGACGCGCCAGGATGATGCGGTTCACCCGTTTGGCCAGCAGCGCAGAGATCGCCATCGCCACGGCAAGATAGGTTTTTCCCGTTCCCGCCGGGCCGATGCCAAAGACCATGTCATGCTTCTCAATGGCCTCGAGATAACGGCGCTGGTTGCTGCTCTTCGGCTGGACGGTGCGCCGTCCGAAGGAACGCTGCTTGCCGGCGTCGGCGAGGCCGCGCAGGGTCGAGTTCGGATCCGACGTCAGCACGCGCAGCATGCTGTTAAGATCGCCGTTGGCGAAACTGTAGCCCGAGCGTTGCAGAGTCTCGTAGTCGAAAAACACCTGCTCGGCGCGAGCCACGTCGCGCTGCGCGCCTTCGATCTCGATGGAGTTTGACCGCAGATCGATGGTGACGTTCAGCCCGTCTTCGAGCAGGCGCACATTCTCGTCCCGCGTGCCGAATAGTGTCTCGATGTTGGGGCTAACCCCGATGCTCTTCTTCATGCTTTTGTTCTGCGATGGCGCGTTTCCGAAGGCTGGAACGCAGGCTTCGATCCTGCGCACACACGGAACACACCAACACCCGCTTGGACAAAGCAGGGTTTTGCTTGGAGACGGGATCAATCGAAATGCCGGTGCCCGAGGGGCAGGTCACTACCATTCAGTCAAGCCTACCCTGCGGTGAAGAGAGGAGTCAATGGGACTAAATCCCTATGCTCTGGCGCGGTTCGATCAGCCCTGGACGCGGGCAGCGCTCCGGAGCCGGCCCGAGTCCCGCAGTTCAGCAATCTCCTCAGTGATCAGGGAATGCGCCGCGAGTTGCTTGTTCTCGTCCTGAGCACTGCACCCACCAAGAAAGGCCCGATTTATACGTGTGCCTTCGTATCGTTAGCGGTTTATGCTTTCTCGCGGTCCTCCAAACTGTTTGACCAGTCGAAAGTTGCTCCCCTATAATAAGTGGTTCGGACCCAGCCGAATATCTCTCTAGACACACGAAGGTAACGAACCAGACATGGCAAATCATCTTTCGGCGCTGAAGCGCGCCCGCCAGACCGAACGCCGCACCGCGCGCAATCGTGCGAACACCTCTGCCCTGCGCACCCAGTTGCGCACACTGCGTGAGACTATCGCCAGGGGCGACAAAGCAGCCGCCGAGCAGATCTACCGCAAAACTGTCTCCACGCTCGACAAGGCCATTCAGAAGGGCACACTGCACGAGAACACCGCGGCACGCTATAAGTCCCGTTTAGGCAAGCACGTCGCGGCGATGAAGTAGGGCTGGCCGGGTAGTCAGGCCGGGGTGAAGCGAAAGATATCCCCAGTCGCCCTTCCACCGAAAGCCTGGTGGAAGGGCCTTCTGTTTTGCGCTCCGATGCGCCGCAGCTCGAGCTATGGCAAGGTGAATTCCCCGGGGAGCAACTGACTGCATTGGGCAGTGGGAGCGCCGGCGAGATTTGCACTGCCCGTAATCCTCGAACTTGAATCACAGAACAGGTCCACAGCGCTCCCTCCCACCAGAGTGGGCGTGCCCGCAGCTATATCGATGCTCGACAGGTTTGCTGGCCGCCAATCCCCCGTGACCGCTTCCCGTGATCGTCGTGCCGGCGAGCGTCGCGTGGGAGTTGTTGAGAACCAAAATGCCCTGACCGCGGCTACCGGTGATCACCAGGTTTGAGCTTGCCTCGAGAAGGGAACGGTCGGATACGAGCACTCCTGCGGTCCTCCCGCCATGTGCCTGTCCGGGTTGGTCGATCACAAGCCGGGTGGCTTGCTGCTTGGTTCCGGTCACATTGAGCAACGACCCGCTGCTCAGATAGACGCCGTCCTCATTTGTGCCTGCGGAACCCGCGATTGTGACCTCATTCGAACTGCCAAAGGGATAATAGGTGTCGAAGGCGAGTATATCGATAATCGAGTTGGCGTAAGCATAGATGCCCACCTGCATGTTGTTGATGCTTGTGTCGTACATGGTGATATGGGAAGTTCCCACAAACATCCCCACGTGATAGGGTGCACCGGTCGAGTCTGTGAAGGTGGAGTGCTCCAGGTGCACGTCGGACAAATCAAATACCCCGAGCGGACTGAACACGGCATCTTTCGTTCTTATATACGCAATCGAGACCTGGCTGTTCTCGTAAATCGAGATCGCATAATCGCCGCCTACGATTTCCAAGTTGCGCAAGCGGATGTCGCGGCTGCCGTGACCGATCCCTACGGCCGTTGTTGTGTCGGCCTGGAGGCTGAACCCATCGACCGTTACGTTTGCCGAAGACACGATTGTCAGAACCGCGCCAATGAGTTTGCCTGCACTGGTGGCTGGCTGCACCAAGGCTGCACCGGGCAGGCCCTTGAGAGTGAGATTCTGAAAACCACTAACCTGCACATATTCGGTGCACGTTCCGGTCACAGATACTGTCGTCGCTACCTGCTTGTCCAGTTTCGAGAGTGTGCGGTTCAGCGACTGCCCACTCGTGCAGTCGACTGCAACCGGAATCGATTGTGCCGCTGTTTCCGCGATCGCGAGTGAGGCCAGCAAAATGCATAACACCAGAATTCCCCGGATAGTTTTCATGGATCTCCTTCTCCAAGCTGGATGTCGTTTCTTCGAGGCATGATTGGACGCGACAATGATGGGGCCGAACGAGTCGCACGGGTAAGGAAACCTGAGCTACTCTCAAGGCGCGGCCGCAACTGAGTCCAGCCGGTTTGCCAATTTGTAAGCGCTATGGAATCAACGATCGGATGGGAACCCGCGAACGGATAAAGGCGAGTTTATCCAAGGCGGAGTTTATGCGCACTCGATGACCCTGTCAACACTCGTCAAAGAATCATAGAAGAATCGGTTGGGATGCACCAGTTGGGCTCGAGAAGGATCGAATTTCAAGTCCCACACTGAGTCGTCCTGGCCGGGCCTTGCGTGAACAAAAAAAATAAACTTTAGTCCTGAGCGTTGCATCTTCCCTCAGAAAGCGGTCAACTGGGACGAGACTATGCCGCCGGCCGCAGATCTTTCGGCTCCGCGCGCGATCAATCCCTGGTTGATCGCGCTCGCCGTCATGCTGGCGACCTTCATGGAAGTTCTCGACACTTCCATCGCGGCCGTCGCTTTGCCCTACATTGCCGGGAGTCTCTCTGCCACGAACGATGAGGCGACGTGGGTGCTGACCAGTTATCTGGTGGCGAATGCCATCATTCTGCCCGCCAGCGGCTGGTTTTCGCTTCGTTTTGGAAGAAAGAGATTTCTCCTCGCCTGCATTGCCATCTTTACCGTATCCTCCTTCGCCTGCGGAGCCGCCACCAGCCTAGGCATGATCCTGTTCGCCAGAGCGGTGCAGGGTGCCGGCGGGGGAGCGCTGCAACCGCTCTCACAAGCAATTTTGCTCGAAACCTTCCCTCCGCAGAAGCGGGGCATGGCGATGGCTGTGTTTGGCCTGGGAGTGGTGGTGGCGCCGGTGTTAGGGCCAACACTTGGCGGATGGCTTACGGACACTTACACCTGGCGCTGGGCATTCTACATCAACATTCCAGTGGGACTATTCGCCATCTTTATGATCTCGCGGTATGTGGCGGATCCTTCGTATATTAAAGAAGCGCGTCCCGGAAAACTGGATGTCATCGGCCTCGGGCTGCTCGCGTTGTGGCTCGGGTGCCTGCAGATCATTCTCGACAAAGGTCAGGAAGACGATTGGTTCGGCGCAACCTGGATCCGCTGGGCATTCGCCATCCTAATCGTCGCCTTCGTCGCTTTTCTGCTTCGCCAGTTCCGGCACAAAGCGCCTCTCGTCGACCTACGCGTATTCCGGCACCGCAACTTCGCTTTGGGATGCTTGCTGATCGGCTTGTTTGGCGCTGCCATCTACGGTCTGGTCACGCTGCTGCCGCTGTTTTACCAGGAGCTAATGGGCTACACCGCACTGGCAGCCGGTTGGGCGGTCAGCCCTCGCGGCATTGGAGCCATTCTGGCGATGCCCGTTATTGGCTACCTGACAGCCAAGATCGATAACCGCTGGCTGATCATGTTCGGGTTCATGATGTTTGGCATCGCCAGCTTATGGTTTGGCAGGGTCAATCTCGAGATTGGGCAGTGGAGTTTTATTTGGCCCATCCTGATCAGCGGTTTTGGCTCGGGATGCATCTTTGTGCCCCTTTCCACCACCGCCATGGCGTTCCTGAGAAATGAAGAAATCGGCAACGCCAGCGGGCTTTACAATCTGGTGCGCAACATCGGAGGCAGTGTCGGAATCTCGGTCGTGAACACGATCGTTGCGCGGCATGAGCAACTTCACCGGACCGAGCTTTCCGCTTCTCTGGACAAAGGCAGAACTGCTGTGGCGGGATCCCTTCACGGCCTCCAGAACTACCTTTCCGCCCAAGGATTATCGTCGGCGGACGCAATGCAACGGGCGTATGCCGTTCTGGGGCTCGACCTTAACGCCCAGTCGCGGCTCTGGGCCTACGTGGACGATTTTCGTTACATGGCGCTGATGTGTTTTTGTTGCGTGCCCATCGTCTTCGCGCTCAAGAGGTCGGTGGGGAAGAAAGGTGCGCTAAGAGCCGGGCATTAACAGCGTATCTAGACTGGCAGTTGTTCTTGCATCCAGGCCGGTATTTCGACTTTCGGGTCGCTGGCGAGATCGATTACGAGCCGCTCCAGGACGATGCGTTTGCTCACCGGATTCGAACGGAGTGCCAGATCCGCCCTGGCCACCAGGCGGATCGCCCGTGTCAGGTCGCGGCGGGATTTGTAGCGGTGGGCCTGCTTGATGATGTCATCGGCAGCAAACGGCGGGACGCGGAATCCCGGCCACAGGGCCGCCCACAGCATGCGCTGATCGCGGACGTTGCGCTGGAGAATCACCAGCATCTGGCGAAAGGTTTTCGCCAACATGTAGATGTGCCCGATCGCAGCTTCTTCCCCTTCACCCGAAGCCAAGATGGCGTCGAGGATTTCGAGCGCCTTCACCCGGTCTTTGCTCGAGATCGCATCGGTCAGTTGGTACAACGAGCGTTGTTTGGCCGCTAGCACCATGGTCTCGACATCGCCCACAGTGATGCGTTTCTTTTCGCCAACGTAGAGAATGAGCTTCTCGAGTTCGGTGGAGATCATCATCATCTCGCCACCGAGGGCATCGACCAGTTCACGGGCTCCCTCGGGTTCGATCTTCACGGTGCGACTGGCGCAGTAGTCGCTGATCCAGCGGACGGCCTCGCCCTCCTCGACACGCGCCAGTTCCACAATGCCGCAAAACTGGCCCATGGTGTCGCGGATGCGCTGGTAGCGCTCCTTGTCCTGCATGTCCATCTTGCGAACGTCAGCGGGAATGCTGATGTGGTCGGCCACGAAGACGATGAGCGCATCGGGATTGGGATGCTTCGAGTACTGTTCGATGGCGGCGAGCTGTTCTTCATGGGATCCCCGCCCGAAAAGATTCTTCACCCCGCGCACGAAGAAAATCTGAAACGGCGCCACCAGCGAAGGCGTACGCGCGCGGTCGAGGATTTCTGCCAGATCGTTTTCGGCGAGATCAAATTCGAACAGACTGAACTGGCGCAGACCCTCCGGGACCAGGTGCTCAAGGATCGCGTCGCGAAAGCGCTTGCGGAAGAAAGCCTCACCGCCCACGAACACGTAGGCCGGTCGCATCTTGCGCGATCCGAGTTCGTTGACAAACCGATCAGCCTGGGCAAAGGCACGCATTCAGGATTCGTTCTCCGACTTTAGCATGGCATGGGCGATTGGCATAGTAACCCGATCGGATCCCCATTTTTCTGTGAAATCGCCGGCGACGACCCCACGCTATCTACAGCTTGCTCAAAAACTGCGTGATCTCGGGCGAGTTCCAATTGATGGGGCCAATGACTTTCCTTCGCATAACGCCCTGACGGTCGATGATGTAGCTTTCGGGCCAGACAGACGTACCGTACATGGCAGCAACTTTCTGATCCGGATCGCGGACGGTGAGAAAGTTCACGTTGCGCTGTTTGAGGAAGCGGTGATACGCGTCGGCATCGGCATCGATGCTCACGCCCAGCACGACAACACCGCGGGAGCGCAATCGGTTTTGCATGTCCATCAGCGATGGGAGCTCTTGTCCGCAGGGCGCGCACCAGGTTGCCCAGAAATTGAGAACGACCACCTGCCCGCGAAACTGATTCAGAGTGACCGCGTGATCGGAGTCGCGCACGGTGAAGTCTTTGGCCGCGACACCGACAAGCGGAGGCCTTGACTCGTTAAAACAGCCAATCGTAAGCATAAGCGCTGAAATCGCCAACAGAAGCAGGCCCCGTCTCATGCTTTAGAAGCCCTCCAGGATGTTCGATACCAGAGTACGCGCGAAATCCTCGGACAGGCGCCGGTATGCGGGCGAGTCCTCCTGGAAGAAGCTGGCCAGATCCTGCGAGACTTCATACTGTTCGCGGAACACGTACGAGGGATTCTGATAAAGCACTGTGCCTGAGCGATCCGTCAGCCGGACTCGCATGCTGACGACAACCAACACGCTGGCCGCGTGGCCGGTGGCGGTATCGTAGGTCAGCGGAGTCGCCACCGTCGACAACACGGTTCCGATTAACGTGGCATCGGCATCCTCATCCGTACGGTTGAGAATGCGGTAGCGGGTGCGGGTGGTGAATTCGCGAACCACAGACGCGGTCAGCATCTGTTCGATGCGGTAGGTAAGTGTTTCATTCTTGAAAGCAGGAATCGCGATGGTCTTGACGTTTTCCGGAAGCTGAACGGTGTGGCCGACCGAATGGTAGCCGCATCCCGGGCTGAGCGGGAGGCACAGCAGCAGCAATGCGCAGCACCGGGTACCGAGAATCGAGCCCAACCCGGTTTTTCTCGCGATTCGGCAGCCTGTGGTGCCAACCCTCATCACTGAATCTTCCCCGTGGGACGGGTTGCCATCATGGTCTCGGCGCATTCCACCGCGGTCAAAGCTGAAATTCGCAGATTGTCAGCTGCGGCCCAGATCCAGATGCCGTTGGCCTGCACCGTGTCCGCTTTCACCCACACCTGAATATCGGGTTGGCCGGCGGAACTCACGTTGCTCGGGGCATCTTCGTCGCCAGCCGGGATCGTCACGTGATCACCGCTCAGTGCCTCGGACAGCGCAGCCGCAGCGATGGACGGCTCCATCTCCAGAAAAACCGCCAGAGCATGGCCGTGAAAGATGGGAGCTTGCAGAAGCATGATCGAGGGCTGGACAGCATCGGCGCCGGCGATCTTGCGATAGTGGCGGAGCACGCAAGCCTCAACGGAATCAAGTGCGGGCTGCGACTTCTGGCCGTAGCGCGCGACCAGATTGAATGCCACCTGTGCATCAAAGACATCTTTGGGCAGCGGCTGGAAGGAAAGCAGATTCACCGTCTGTTGATGCAGCTCGTCCATGCCGCGCTGGCCGTGTTCCGAAGCGGGTTCGAATACAGTCGCCACCGCCCGGCGAATGGTCCCGGCTTTTTTCGCTCGCAGCAGCAGCAGCGCCAGCGTCACGGCGACTGGATGCGCCGTCACACACGGTCCGGGCTGCAACTCCGGGGGGGCGATTTGCCCGCGTTCGCGCTCGACCCAGAGCGAGCGAACGGTCGCGCCCGGTTCATTCTCAAGAACCGCAGACAGGTCCAGAATTGCACTGCCGGCGTCGCGAGCATCTTTCCAACTGCGGCGGGTGCTCTCCTGATCCGAGGCGAAGAATGTAAAGTCGACGTGCTCGAACTGCTCGGCGCGGACCCGCTGAATGAAGCTAATTTCGTCGCCCATCGCCTCGAGCTGGCCCAGCGATTCGTCGTCATCGAGCAGGCGAATGTCGGCCGCAGGAAAGTTGCGCTCGTTCAGCAGTTCCGCGATTTCTTTGCCCTTGAGCGAGGCGGCGCCGACAATCGCTGCGCGGTACAGCTTTCCACGCTGATTTATGGCCGAGGGTGTAGCCGCTGTCTTCGCCGGTTCGCTCACGATGCCTGCGCCTCCTTGTAGTTGGGTGGAGGCGGATCAGAGCGGCGGCGGAAGATCCACTGCAGTCGCCAGAAGACGCCCGAGACCATGTAGAGCAGAGCAAGACCAAAAAGCATCTTGCGGGAGAAGAAGTAAATCAGCGCGAATAACGCTGCCAATAGCACAATCAGGCGAAATGGGTGGCGCGAGCGGAAATCAATGTCCTTGAAACTGTAGAAGCGCCATGTGCTCACCATCAGATA
>Ga0123356_10001983_pt1 | contig 22143 bp, 22 predicted proteins | sample TergutEmb28metaG_2_FD_92546 | JGI IMG/M metagenome (GOLD analysis project Ga0123356, IMG submission 92546) | Embiratermes neotenicus P3 segment gut microbial communities from Petit-Saut dam, French Guiana - Emb289 P3 | ecosystem: Host-associated > Arthropoda: Insects > Digestive system > Gut ... | reverse complement strand
TATACTTTCGTTTGAGTTGGTATATAAGCATTCTTCTGGAATAAGGCGGGGTCTTATATCCTCTTGACACATTTGGTTCTAAGCCAGCTTCTAGACAAGCGCTTACGTATGAGCCAAAGCAAAAGCGATATACTTCTGTTGAGGCCATCGCCTTATCTTCAGCGACATCGTGTAGCGTTGGTGTCCTCCCTAACTCTTTTGCCTTTATTTGAAGCTGATTGACAAGATTATCTCTAGAGTAGATTATGGTGGTGTTAGTACTTTGAGCTACTGGCAGGTTTGCCTTTAACCCTGCCTCTATACACGCTGCAGCGTAAGAACCAAAATTCCAACGAAATGCGGTAGTACTCGCCATGGATTTGTCTGCAATGACTTCTTTGCTGGTCGGGGTCCTCCCCAATTCATTAGCCTTACGCTGTAACTGATTAATTAACTCAGCTTTTGTGTAAGCATTCACTTTCATTGTGTTTACCTCCTTCGAAAAATAAGATTTCTGCGGAGATAGATACCAGCCGCAGGATAGATGTTCTAATAATAAAAAACACCAACCCTGCGGCTGGAGAATCAAGCATATTAACGTTCTTAGTTAATTCTCTAACTATACTATCATTATAGCACAAGTGGTATGAAAAGTCAATAGAAAAGTGGTACACTTGCTCGTGTTGTGTTCGGTGCTTACAGGGGTAACTCGTGTGGTGCGCCTGACTAGACTCGAACTAGCACAGCCTTTCGGCCACTACCACCTCAAGGTAGCGTGTATACCAATTTCACCACAGGCGCGTGAGCGTATTATACCACAATATCGTAGGGGCGGTAAATGCTTATATGGTACGCGACGAGGAAAGTCTGCTATAATATCCCTACATTAACAACTAATATCAAGAGAGCGATGAGGGATCGGCCCGATGATTCGCCAGCAACCTGCCCATGGCAAGGTGCTAATTCCGACCGAAAGGAAAGATATGAGCAAGACTTCTCATAATAAACAATATAACCTGCGAACGGCTGAATTCGCGTCGCCGAAGCATCCGGACAAAATCTGTGATCAGATTTCTGATGCGATCTTGGACGCGTATTTAGCGCAAGACCCAGATGCGCGGGTGGCTGTGGATGTGGCTGGAGGGCATGGCACGGTTTTTGTGACGGGCGAGATTACGTCGAAGGTAAGGAGTGTAGATGTTGATGGGATTGCCTGTCGTTTGGTTGGCGATGTAGAGATTATTAGCAGATTGGTCAAACAAAGCCCAGAGATCGCTCGCGGAGTTGATATTGGTGGTGCGGGTGATCAGGGTATTATGGTGGGGTATGCTTGCGACGAGACGCCGGAGTTGTTACCGCTTGAATATGTGTTGGCAAGGTCTCTATGTAGACATCTATATAAACTCTTCCCTTTCGACGGCAAGACTCAAATCACGACGGATGGCGGGAAGATAATATCAATCGTGGCTAGCTTCCAGAATGCAGACGGCAAGAGCCTTCGTGAACAGGTAATGGCTTGGTTGAAATGCGAGCAGCTAGCGAAGACGAAGAGCCCTAAGTTATATATAAACCCGTGCGGAGACTGGTCTATAGGCGGATTCGATGCCGACTCCGGGTTAACTGTGCGCAAACTTGCTGTAGACAACGATGGTCCGAGAGTGCCGATAGGTGGAGGCGCATTTTCTGGCAAAGACCCGAGTAAGGTGGACCGTTCAGGCGCGTATATGGCGCGTAGGATAGCCGTGGATTATCTTAAAGCGCGCGACGCTCATGAAACGTATGTGTACTTAGCGTACTCTATTGGTAAAGCCGAACCGCTAGAAGCGACAGTCATGGTTGATGGCGAATGCGAGAGGGTCGAAGGCTACGACCTGACGCCGAATGGGATCATACAATTTCTAGATCTCAAAAAACCGCAGTATGAGGAGTTGGCTGCTTGGGGGCATCATTGACTAATGAGGGATAGGGAGACCTAGTTTCTCAAGTGGTATGTAGTCGAAATAGTATTTACATCCGACAGAAATAACGTAGTCGAGAACATCCTTATATTGAGGTTTGTCGAACCATGAGCTGCGAAGTAGGTAAGCATACTCCACTTCTTTATTGAGAGGTGCGAACAGTTTTATGTATTGCTTCTTTTTAAAGTCGCAAGTTTGGAGTTTCTCATCAACCGATCCTTCTACCTCTTGGCTTTTCTTCTCAATAATATAGATTGTATTCTTCATAATAACAAATATTGAGTCATCTGGTAGAAGCTTCTTAGATAGTATTCTTTTGTAATCATAGCCAATAGCGTCAAAATATCGATATAAACCATGTTTTTGGAAAATCTCACCAACTTCATTATTATTGAACATAACTATCCACCGTGAGTTATGAACGCCTTTTTTATCATTCTCGATGACGGTGTATCCAGGCTGTTTGGCGATGAATGTGGGAATATCTGTTTTGCCTTCAAAAACTAATCCAGTTTGTGTGTTTGCTCCACCAATTCCGCCTTTTTTCATTCTAAAGCTCCTTTTAATTCATTATATCTCTTGACGGATAAATCAAGATACTCTCTTTCCATGTCAATTCCTATGAACTTGCGTCCATGTTTTGACGCAGCAATGCCTGTTGTAGAACTACCTGTAAATGGGTCGAGAATTATATCTCCCTTGTTGCTTGCCGCAAGTATTATACGCTCAAGTAATTTGAGTGATTTTTGTGTAGGGTGTTTACCAAAAGTCTTCTCGTCTGGTTTTGGTGTACCAATAGACCATACACTGCGCATTTGTTTATTTGGATTCTTCATGAAGTCTTCCGGGAATTCTCCGTCTTTCATTGCTTCGTAATTGAATGTGTGGTGACCTTTCTCATTCTTGCGCGCCCATAGTAGGGTTTCGTGGCTTGCAGTGAAGTAGCGGCAGGAAAGGTTGGGCGAGGCGTTAGGCTTATACCAAGTTATATCATTCAGGATCTTATAACCTAGTATTTGTAGAGCGTAACCACACTGATAAATTGAATGGTAAGTTCCACTAACCCAAATTGTCCCGTCTGGTTTTAGCACTCGGCGGCACTCTTCTAACCAACGGGTATGAAAGGCAAAATCGTTCTCGACGCCCTTGCTCTCATCCCATTTGCCCTTGTTTACCAATACTCGTTTTCCAGCATGAACTGTAAAACCGCCATTTGATAGATTATATGGTGGATCGGCGAATACCATATCAATACTGTCTTCGGGTATCTTCTCGAGAAATTCAATGCAGTTTTCTTTGAATAGTATGAAGTCGCGGTCTGTAAAAAACGCTACTTCAACCAAGTCTTTGTTCAAGACTTTTGGCATGCTTACCTCACTTTTCATAGTTAGAATTATACCATGCTATTTTATTATCGTGGAAGTTGAGTTATCAAGCATGAGCGAACAATCTAGTTGTTTTTTATGAGCGTATTACATTTTCTTCATACCAGATACGATAGTAGTGACTTTGTCTATGTCAGAACGCATAAGATCGATTTTGTCATCTCGTTTACATTCCCTTCTTTCAAGTTGATCAACCTTCTCCTGGTATCTACCAACTATAATAGATGATGTAACTGCAGCACCTATAATTGATGCGATGATGCCGGCTACTATACTTATATACTCTTCAAACATACTTTCTGAATACCACGGCCTTGTCGTTATCAACTGTCTCACCAACGACTATCGTGGGAGTGTCTTGGTTGAGCCAGCTTTTTAACTCCATGGGTAGTGTAACAAAACGTTGTGTGGGGTGTACAGATCGTCCGTTATTGTTCTTAGAAACGGGTACGATCAATATCATGTCCTCTATTGAGCCTACTCTGACATACTTAGGGTCTCCTAGGTACTTGAGTTCATCTTTAGATAAAGCTAAACGGCGTAGGGTTGGCGAAATACTTCTAGTGATTTTGCGAGCGCCAGTCTTATAATGACTATCGTACCATCTCACTTTTGATTTATTAATTATTTGCATATTACTCTCCTCATTACTATATTATGGATACAGTATATGGCGTAGATATTTTATTGTCAATACATTTTACTAACTATTGTAGTAAACAGTATACAATGAAAAGAGCGCTTGCGAGGGGCGCTCTTTTTGTCTTTTGTCCGACTAGCTAAAGTATAGTCAAGCTCCAATGCAGGTTCTCGGAGTTAAACTCGAGTTGGTATTGTTCGGTGCCGACCAGGACACAGAAGATATGCAATGCACTTTCTCCCATGAAGCGGACTTTGGAACTCAGGAGGCTGGTGACGCGTTGTTCTCTCCCTCCGGATCGCTTGAAGCGCAAAGGCTCGCAAGGATTTAACCCATAGGTGAACAGTGCGACTACGTCGACTGGTTCTTTTGTATTTTCTGTTGTGTTAAGGTTTTTCATAAATTTCTCCTCATTAGTTGATGGAGTCATTTATGTGAGCCGTTGGTTTCTGGGCTCAGTGCCTCTGAAGCAATGACATAACCTCAGCGGCGAAGCGCTTTTGTCTAATCAGGGACGCTCTGATAGGTACCTATCGGTGTGTATAAATAGACATTATTATTATCGCGCTAATGGAATTAGTTGGGAAGTCTTGATTTTGGTGGTTTTGAGTTAAGTATAGTGGACTTTTTGCGTCTCTAGTGCTTTAGCGGTTGACAGGTGGGGCAGAAATGCGTCCCGCGGCCAGCGGTGCGGTATTTGATGATGGGTGTGCCGCAGACCGGGCAGGGCTTGCCTTCGTTGCGGAAGACTTGGGCGAATTTCTCGAGGTAGTCGCCTTTGGTGCCGTCGGCTTTGCGGTAGGTGTGCATGGTCGAGCCACCGGATTCGATGGAGGCGGTCATGACGGCGCGGATTGAGGTAAGCAGGCGGTCGAAATCAATCTTGTCTAGTGCGGAGACCGGCGTGTCGGGATGAATTTGGGCGGCGAATAGCGCCTCGTCGGCGTAGATGTTCCCTACTCCAGCGATGGTGGATTGGTCGAGCAGTGCTGCTTTGATTCCCGAAGCGCGCTTATGCTTGAATCGGTCGATAAATGCCGATAAAGTGAGTTTATCGTCGAGCGGTTCCGGGCCGAGTTTGACGAGAAATGGCAGGTGTTCTAGTTCTTGCCGGTCGAGGACTTGCACGAAGCCGAATTTGCGTTGGTCGTTGAAGAATAATTTGGAGTTGTCGTCAAGTGTTATGGTGACGCGAGTGTGATTGTCTGGCAAAGGGCCGGTCAGACTTTCGGTGGGGTGCCCGCCGCCGAAACGCTTAGAACCGATATAGATTAGTTGTCCAGTCATGCGGAGGTGGACTGTAAGGAAGATGCTACCACCTAGGGCGATGATAAGCATCTTCCCCCTTCGATTCAACTCGGTGACTTCGCGGCCAATTGCATCTTTCGGATCGCCGATAAAAGATTTTGTGGAGGAAATATCAATCTTCTTGATTGTCTTGCCTACAATACAATCAAGTAGCCCACGCCGAATTGTTTCCACCTCTGGTAGTTCTGGCATGGGCTAATTATATCTTATTTTTCGCGGTCGAGATAGACGATTGGCTTAATGAGGTCAGGCGCTTTGGTATCCATCAACTCAAAAGCCTCTGGTAGGGCATCCCAGCCATAGAACTTATGAGTGATTAGCCGAGTTGGGTCGACACGCTCATAGCGAATCAGCTCAAGCATGCGACGGATGCGCTCGCCACCGCCGGGACAGAAACCACAGCGAATGTCTTTGTGGCTCATGCCTAAACCCCATAACAAGGTCGGGATTTCGAGTTTGGCAGTAATGTCGTAGAAATTGATGCTGCCGATATTTCCAGTCTCGCGCACCATGGCGACGGCCTGGCCTAGTGTTTCGCCTCCTCCGCCAGCGACGATAGCGCAATCTGCACCGCGTCCGCCGGTGAGAGCGTAGACTTGTTCGACGATGTCGCCTTCTTTGTAGCTAATAATGTCGGTTGCGCCAAATGTGCGAGCGACCTCTGCGCAAATAGGCCTAGTACCAACTCCGATGATGCGTCCAGCGCCGCGTAATTGCGCGCCAGCGACTGCCATCAGACCGACTGGGCCGATGCCTATGACGACTACGGTGTCGCCGTATTTGACGTCGGCGAGTTCGGCGCCATGGAAGCCAGTGGACATCATGTCGACTGTCATCAAGGCGGCTTCAGGGGAAATATCTTCTGGTAATTTGACTAGGTTGGCGTCGGCGAGGTTGACATGGAAGAACTCCGCAAAAACCCCATCTTTGCTGCCAAGGAATTTGAAGCTTCCCATCATGTGTGTATCATGCGAGTAGGATTTGGGGTTTTGGACGCCCTGGACGAGCCAGTCTGGGGTGACGCAGGGCACTACTACATAGTCGCCTTTCTTGAAGTTTTTTACGTCTTTGCCGACTTGGTCGATGATGCCGACGGCTTCGTGGCCGAGGACGAGGTTTTCTTTCGGTCCGGCTCCTCCGTGGAGCATGTGAGTATCAGAGCTACAGGGAGCTACGATGGTCGGCTTGACGATGGCGTCGAGCGGTCCACACTTGGGTTTTTCTTTGGTCATCCAATCGGCTTTGCCGATTTTGACCATTCCGTAGCCGCGCATTATTTGCAATCACAATCACATTTACACTCTTCGCACTTGCAGTCTGCGCATTCGCATCCGCATTCTTCGCATTTGCACTCTGTGGGTTCTGGGCGCTCAATTTTACACTTAGGCATATTCTTCTCCTATATAAGTAATTTGTACAATTTTGCGGTGGTACGCTATATATAGCGTCTGTGGTTATACTACTACGCTATATATAGTGTGTCAATAAAAACGCACATGTAAAATTTACTTGTTAACCTGTGAGGCGAACCGCAATTAGAGTGGGTCGACCAATCATATTCTCTTATGGTAAAATACAGGTATGGTGAAGAGGTTGAAATCTAAATGGGGGATGGCGGGGATTTGTGCCGTAGTGTTCTTGGTGGTGGCTGGCGGAACAGTTGGCGCGTTGATGTTGTTTAGCAGCAAAGATAGAGTGGATGATGTGCCCGAAAAACCTGAAGAGCAGCCTGTAGTAGTGGTACCAGCGAAACCGGTGTCGTCGAATGTGAGATTATTACTAGGCGGAAACGTGTTCTGGGGGCGGAGGACAAATACTATGAGTCGAGCGAGTGAATTGGGAGTGGCGTATCCGTTCTCTGGTTTGTCGACTCTGGGTCGTGAGAACTATGATGCTTGGATTGCTGGCTTGGAATGCCCTGTGACGGACCGGGGGCACAACAGCTATGAAGAAGAGACCTTGCTGAAGTTTAATTGTGATCCAGATTATTTGACGGAAGCTACGAAGTATTTCACGGCGTTTTCGCTTGGGAATAACCATACAGATAATCAGGGCGTAGATGGATTTGCGCAGACTAAGGAATACTTAACTGCGAGCGGTATACAGCACTTTGGACACTATAGTTACCAGGATACGGGTGAAGTTTGCGGTCCGGTCAGTGTGCCGATTAAGGTGACATATGATGACAAAAGCGTGAAGACGTCGCATATTGTGGTGGCGTTTTGCGGGCATCACGGAGTATTTGGGATACCAACAGCGGATTCGCTGGCGGAGATTGCGCGTTGGGCGGAGGTTATGCCGGTAATTTCGATGCCACATATGGGGACGGAGTATCAACCAAACTCTAATGCGTTGCGTGAGAATGTATACCGCAAGATGATTGATTTGGGAGCCGACATGGTGATTGGCGATCATCCGCATTGGGTGCAAAATGCGGAAGTGTATAATGGGAGACTGATTGCTTATTCGGTCGGTAATTTCATGTTTGATCAAATTGGCGGGACTGAAGTGCGGCAAGCGGCGACGATTGAAGCGTTTGCGCAGATTGGTACAATTGATTACGAGAGATGGGACGAGGTTGCTGGAAAATGCTTGAAAGACCGTGCGACTTGTCTAGAAGTCATGAAGACGTCGGGCCTGCCAAAACTAGAGCTTGAATGGGCATATGATGTACATGCGGTGTGGAATGATGGCAAATATGTGACGTCTTTGGCGGATATGAATATACATACAGCCGTGGCTACAAGACTGAAATGGTCACAGATTATTGATGCAGGACTAGGGATAAAGCTAACTGATTGATTTGCCGGTGAAAAGTTTGCGGATTGCGAACATGGCGGTATAGGTGGAGAAGATGCGGATGGGTTTGGTGGAGTTTTTGATGGCGTCTTTGACTGCGAGGTTGATGTCGGTTTGAACTAGGTTGGATTTGATGTGATATTTTTCGAGATATTTTGCCATGTCTTCAGCGCGGATGCCGGTAACGGCGAGGACGTGCGATGGCAATGCGGAGAAGTCAACGCTGTCGAGCCAACTGATGTTAGTGCCATCGGGGATATTGTCATTTATAGCGATGATATAGTCGTGTTGGTGGTCGGCGAATGAAGTGAGGGCAAGCTGGAATGCGGAAGGATTCTTAATGAGAAAGAGTTCGATCTTTTTACCATCTATGGTGAATTCTTCACCTCGACCGTCTGGAGAGGTGACGTGGGCTAGCGCTTTGAGTATGGTGTTGATTTCGAGGTCCGGTAAGATACTGCGGACGGTCGCGATGGCGCCAGCAGCGTTATAGGCATTGTAGATGCCCTTGAGTTTGAGTTTGACGTCATGGTTTTTCTCGTCGATTTTGTAGGTCGCTTCTCCGTCGTCGAAAGATTGCAATGTGGCGGCAGCTTGATTCTTGGACGGCTTACTGTCGTCAATGAAAGTTTTGAGAAGCTTGTTCGACAGGCCGTAGTAGATTGTGTGCGGAGTTTTGATTTTCGCGAGGCGGTAATCTTCGCGGTTGATGATGACAGTGTTGGTGGTGTTTTGAGCGAGTGCGTCCATGAGGCGGCCGACCTGGTCGGTATCGTCGAAACGGTCCATTTGGTCAGGAGCGACATTGAGCAGGAGTGAATAGGTAGGTTTGACTTGTTCGGAGAAACGGACGGCGTGGGCTTCGTCGAGTTCTAGCACGGCGATATCAAAGGGAAATTTTCCGGTCATAGAAAAATGCGGAATAGCGGAAGAGATGACGCCGCGGGCGAAGTTGCTGCCGGTTTCGTTGGTGAAGACGCGCAGACCTCCAGCGCGGAGGATTTCAGTGATGATTTTCGTAGTAGTAGTCTTGCCGTTGGTGCCGGAGACGACGACGACTCCGTGCGGGAGCTGGTCTAGGAAAGATATGAAGTTAGGGGAAATGCGTTCAATGACGTAGCCGGGCAGTGCGGAACCGTTGCCGCGAAATTTGGAGAGCAAGCGGGTGGTTTTGCCGATGAGAATTGGGATGGTTTTGGCCATGTGGTTATTTTACCAGATAATGGGTGGTTTGTCGTGGTCGATGAGGTAGTCGTTGGCTTGCGAGAAATGACGGCAGCCAAAGAAGCCGGAATAGGCGGAGAGTGGTGAGGGGTGGGGAGCTTCGAGGACGAGATGTTTGTTGCGGTCGATCAGTGCGGCTTTGGCGCGAGCGTCGCGACCCCAGAGCAAGAAGACAAGGTGTCCGCAGTTGTTATCGAGATAACGGACTGTGGTTTCGGTAAATATTTCCCAGCCGCGGCCACGGTGCGAGCCGGCCTTGTGGGCTTCGACGGTGAGAACATTATTGAGTAGGAGGACGCCTTGGTCGGCCCAGTGTTGCAGGTTGCCCGATGGAGGAATAGGAATGCCGACGTCGTCTTGGATTTCTTTGTAAATATTCTGGAGCGAGGGCGGAGTGTCGATGCCTTCGCGGACTGAGAAAGCTAAGCCATGAGCTTGACCCGGGCCGTGGTATGGGTCTTGCCCGAGGATGACTACTTTGATTTTGTCGAGGTCGGTTCGGAAAGCTGAGAAAACATGGGCGCGGGATGGGTAGATGGTCTTGCTGCCGTACTCGTCGGCGAGAAAGCTCGAGAGTTCCTTGAAATAATCTTTCGCGAACTCAGATTTGAGGAATGGTTCCCAGGAATCATGGTAGGGCTTTTGCATATTGAGATTTTACAACGGGCGACGTGGTTTACAAAGTACCCAATCTTTATTACACTTATGTTAAGTGTTTTAACCGAAGGAGAAATATGTTTGGATTTGGCAAGACTGAAGAAGTGAACTTCGATGCGCCCGTCAGTCAACCTGCGACGCCAGTAAAAGAGGAAAGTGCGACAGCTGAAGATATGGCGGCAATCGGATCGGCTACGATACCAACGATTAGCGATACGTTTGGCGAAGGTCCGACTGTGATGAAAGCCTCTCCGGCTGGCGGTGCTGTAGCTTCGAGTGATGTGTCGGCGGATGAGCAGGTGTCATTGGGTGATGCAGACTTAGCGGCAATGGCGGATTTGACAGCGAAATTGGCGGACACAAGTGTGTCGGCGCCTTTTGTATCGACAGCCACGGCGGCGCCAGAGCCTGTGAAAACAGAGACAGTGGAGACGGCAGTGTTTTCGACTGCACCAGCACCTGTTGCGGAAGAGGCTAGTGTGTTGTCAAAGATTGGCGATTTGATGCGCGGAGTGTTTTATCTGGCGACTGCGGAGGGCGACCAACCGCGGGTGCGGCCATTTGATTCCGGTGTGATTTATCAGGACAAGATATTTATTGCGACGAAAAAGAATAAGTCGGTATATAACCAGCTAAAGCAAAATCCGAAATTAGAAATATTTGCGATGATGGAGGGTGGTGGCGATTTGCGAATTGAAGCGCAGGCGGTAGAAAATGAGGACCCAGAGGTATTAAAGGCAGTATCGGAAAGCGCCGGGAAGTTTGTGAGTGATGATACGGTAGTATTCTCGCTAGTCAATGTAGTCGGTAAGTTGACTGGTCGGGACGGGGTCGGGCAAGAAATTTCATTGTAAGGAGTATGGTAGAATTAATCTATGAAGACTAAGATTGAGGTAGATATCAAGACATTTGTAAAGTTCTGGGGCGTGTTACTCGGGTTTTTGATGGTCGGATTGTTTATTTGGAAGGCTTGGGCTGGGATTCTAATGGTGTTGATTGCCGGATTCTTGGCGATTGCAATCAGCCCTCTTGTGCGCCGTATCGACAATTTGTTCCCTGGCAAGAACCGCAAGGTTGCCACAGCTGTAGCGTATACTATCGTGGTTGGGATTTTGTTGTTGGTGCTGGCTGTAGCGTTGCCAGCGATTATCGGAGAGACGGTGAAGTTTGTATCGAATTTACCGGGTCTAGTTGAGAATGCCAGGATAGACTGGGATGCCGTAAACAGATTCGGCAAGGGTATCGGCGTCGGTAATATTGAGGATGTAATTACATCGGGACTGCAAGCATTTTCGACGACATTCGTATCAAACTTCGGAGGAGTAGTGTTTGGCAGCTTGGGCGCGATTGGTACTTTCTTAGGTTCCGGGATTATAGTGCTAGTGATGGTATTCTTGATTTTAATAGAAGGTCCGTCATTGCTGAAATCATTCTGGGGACAGATGGATAAGCGTATGAAGGGTAGTGATATGAGTCTGGCCGTAAGGATACAGGACAAGTTGCTCAGGGTGGTAAGCCGTTATGTGACCGGTCAGTTGTCGGTATCACTGGTAAACTGGAGCTTGACCACACTGTCGATATTAGTGATAAGTCTGGTGTTTGGATTGTCGTGGGGATTAGCGTTGCCGTTTGGTTTGATTACTGGAGTGCTGGCATTTATTCCGGTCTTTGGATCGATTGTCGGTGGGATTTTGGTAACAGTGCTACTCGCGTTTAGTAGTTGGCCGGCCGCCTTGGTGTTCTTCATTTACTATATGATTTATTTGCAGTTTGAGAATAATGTTATTTCGCCGAACATCCAGAGCAAAAGCATTGATTTGCCGGTGCTGGTGATTATTATTGCGATTACGATTGGGTTTAATGTGATGGGGTTGTTTGGTGCGATTGTTGCCATCCCGATAGCCGGCAGCTTGAAAGTGATTATTGAAGAATACAATAATTACAACAAAGAAAAACAAGAGAAAAAGACAAACTGTTAGCGGTTTAGTGCTTGTATTGCCAGATTGGTCCGTATGGGGTGTCGTCGAGGATTTGCAGACCCTGAGCGGATAGTTGGTCGCGAAGTTCGTCAGATTTCCCCCAGTCTTTAGCGTCGCGAGCGGTTTGCCGCTCTTGGATGAGCGCTTTTTGTTCATCGGAAATATCTGGCGTGGTATTAATGAGGTTGAGGCCGAGTACGCTGTCGAGGAACTCGATAAATTGCGGTTCTGGGCGTGATTTGATAGGGTCGGACAGGAAGCCGTCGACTATCGAGAGGGCGAGCGCGGTATTGAGGTCATCGACGATGGCGTCTGTAATATCTTTTTCAATTGCATCGAATGCGACGAATTGCTTGGAGTTGAGTTGGTGGCGGAGAACGGCGGCATTGCGCCAGTTGAGTAGTCTAGTCTTAGCACCTTCAAGGTTGTCAAAAGTGAAATTGCGCTGCGAGCGGTAGTGTCCCTGAAGTACCCACATGCGATAATCCATGTGTGAAAAGCCGCGTTCAGCGAGGTCTTCGAAAGTATAGACATTGCCGAGAGACTTGCTTATTTTTTGGCCGTCGATGGTGATGAAATCATTGTGTAACCAGTAATTCGCGAGTTTCTTGTTGTAGGCGGCTTCGCTCTGGGCGATTTCGTCGGTATGATGTACTTGGATGTGATCTATTCCACCAGTGTGGATGTCGATGGTCTCGCCGAGGGTGGTATGGATGATAGCTGAGCATTCTAGGTGCCAGCCGGGATAACCAGGCTGCCCGAGGTATTCCCATTGCATGGAATGGAGTTCGCCATCGCGGACGAATTTCCAGACCGCGAAGTCAGTGACGTTCTTCTTGTCGTCGCTCATTTCGACGCGGGCGCCAGCGCGCAGACCTTTAACATCAAGATTGGCAAAATCGGCATAGGTAGGGAATTTGCTGGTATCGAAATACACACCATCGGTGATTTGGTAAGTGTAACCCTTGGCCGTGAGAGTGTCGACGAGCTCGATTTCCTCTGGAATATATTCGGTAGCGCGGGCGACGACGTCGGGTATGATTAGCCCAAGTCGATGGAAGTGGTCGAGATAGTCATCGAGATACATTTGCGCGACTTCCCAGACGGTTTTACCGCTGACGCGAGCGCCCTTTTCCATTTTGTCCTCGCCTTCGTCGCTGTCTGACACTAGGTGTCCAACGTCGGTAACATTCATGACGCGATAAGGCGTATATCCGGCGAGTTTGAGGGCGCGGATGAGCGTATCCCAATAAATATATGCTGTGTAGTTTCCAATGTGTTGTTTGGAGTAGACGGTGGGTCCGCAGGTGTAGACTTTGACTCGTTTAGGGTCGATGGGTGTGAATTCCTGCACTGCGCGTGCGGGTGTGTTATAGAGCCTCATTGTCTAGTAACTCCCTTGTTATTTTAGTTAATTCTGGTGCGATTGTATCATATGATTCATAGACGCGGAATCCAGCCGCGAATTTGTGCCCGCCTCCGCCAAAATAGCCAGCGAGTTGTTCGGCAACTGGTTTGCTGGTGCGAATCTTCCCTGTGAGTTTGCCATCCGGATAGGTTTTGATGGCTACGGCGACTTCGACGCCTTCGACGAGGCGAAGTTCTTCGAGAATGAGGACGTTGGGGTTGTATTCATCAGAGAACTCTCTGATGTCTTCCCAGGAGATTAGTACGGTTGCAAGTCGGCCATCGAGACTATATTCGACGCGTTTGATGAGGTCGGCTTTGAAGTCGAGGATGCGTGGCGATTTCTTCATGTAGTCGCGACGGTTTTCTTCGAATTCAGCGATTTTGATACCGTAATCTAGCAGTTCGGCGACGGTGCGGTATTCTTGGCTGGTGGTAGAGTCAGAAATCAGTCCGAGTGTGTCTGATAGCAGTCCGGCGAGCAAATAGGTGGCGGCTTCGACGTTGATTTCGAGGTTTTGATCTTTTGCTATTTTATAGATTAATTCGGTAGTGGAGGCTAACTGTTCTTGGATGATTACGTGGTCGAAGTGCAAATCAGATTCGGTCTCGTGATGATCGAGGACGAGTACTGGTTTGGTTTCGAGCCTGTTTTTGGCGGCAGAATTGGCATAGACTTTGCTGAGCAAGATTTCGGCGGCAGAGTCGACGATAATGTATGCGTCGGCGTCGTAGTCGAAGTCTGAAGTGACGCGCGACCAAGCATTGAGATAGTGCAAGTACTTCGGCATCTGGACGGGACAGTAAAGTGTGACCTCATGACTGCCAAGTATTTCTTCCAAGGCGAGGGCAGAGCCCAGTGAATCGCCATCGGGATTTTCTGCTTGAATGATCGAGATATGTTGATGTTTATTTATAAAGTCCGTAAATAATTGGTACATGGGTATATTTTACCATAATTAGCGGCCTCCGCCACCCCCGCCGCCTCCGCCTCCGCCAGAACCTCCGCCTCCCCCTCCGCCCCCGCTGAATCCGCTCCCGGATGACGACGAGCCCATCGACGAGCTGACTGAGCTGCTAATGCCGCTGGTGATTGAGCTGAGACTGCTGGAGCTAAAGGCTGTAGTACCGACGTACCAGGCTGGCGAGATGGATGTTTCAGTCATGTAGATTTGCAGTACTTGATTCCAGGATCTTTCGAAGCCGAAGATGATGGCGAATGGCAGGAGTTTTTCGTAGAGTTTGACCAAGGAAGCTTTGTCGTCGATGTTGATGCGCTCGGCGCCGGCCACTGACTGGTGAAACTTGATGCGGTCGACTTCTGCGAGTTTAATATAATCCCGCAAACCGAGCAGATAGTAACGCATATCCCAACCCTCGTCGGTTAATTCGATGGTGTTCGCAGTCTTGGCGGTAAAGAAGATGATGGTTATGGCAAGAGTGATGATAACAACAAAGAAGATTGGTGCGTATGATAGTCCAAATATGACGCCAGGAGCGTCGAGAACAAAACCGATGAGAAATGGTACGCCGATGACACAGAGTGTTGCGAAGACGACGACCATCAGCCCAACTAAACCGTTGGACTTGGTTTTGGTAGCCAGGGGGCTTTTTTCGAGTCGTGTGCGGTTCTTCATGGTAAAAGAGGAGAGTTTGGATTGCACCATAAGAGGCAGTGTCGACGAGAGGTCTACTGTTGTGCTGTTGCGGAATAGAATTGACAATAATTCGTGTTCGTCACTCTGCAGGTTGTCGTACGAGACCAGTTCGAGGATATAAGCTTTGGTTTTTATTCCGAACAAGCCGGTCTTTTCTTCTTCGCGGATTTTGATATTTCCGCGGACGGCGTAGCTGATGATTTGTGCGGACATGGTTTTATCTGGGTGGATATACTTAACGGGAAGAATCGTGCTCGTCATGAGAATAGATAAGTTCTTAGGCGGGAGGTATTCTGGCATGATGGAGCGTTCATGCTTCTTCTTGGGTTGTGCGACTTTTTCGTCGTAACGGGTAAGGCTGATGATAAATAAGTAGACTCCGAAGCATACCAGAATACTACCGAGAATGAATGGCATGTAGTTGACTGTGGGCGGGGGGATGACGAAAGTATCAGGTTTGAACCCGATGACGAAGCTGAGGTTCTCGTAGGCAAATAGAGGGCCGTCGGCTGAAACGACAATAGTTCGGCCGTCGTCGATGATGTCGACAGTGCAGTACTGATCCATAGAACCTTGGCTGCCTGTGTAGCAGATAACCCTGCCGTCAAATCCGGCGAAAGCATCGTCATCGAGATTGATTGTGGCGGTGACAACGTTGAAGCTTTGAGGCCAACCGGTGCCGTTGACATCCCAGTAGAGCTCTTGATGCTCGGGGAAACTAGTAATGATGTTTTGGAAAGTGTACTCGAATCTGAAGACGTTGGTGCCGAGTATGTATTCTTCTGTGCCGGTGGATACGTAGAAAAACTCACGGTCGTGAGTGATGTCGTAGATTGGCTCTGGGATGCCGTTTCTAGTGACGGTGATTTGCGAGTCGTCTGGAAGTACGACATTGGCGCCATCTTGATTGGTGCGCGGGATGATACGGATGATGCCTTTGTTCTGTGGGAAATCTGGAAACTCTGCTGTGAGGAGCTCTCTTGTGCGCATTTGGGATGTGCCGTCGGGCTGACGCGAAAGGTCGTATTGCACCTCCATGGAGCTAAAAGTGAAGTTGTCGACGTTGGCGCTAACAGGGGTAGAGACAAAAAACGCACCTATAACGGCGCTGCTTAGTATCATTATACTACACTTTCGCATAAAAGTCAATAGCTGTGTGGTTTTTGGCAAGTTGGTGCTCATGCTTTAATCTTAGCACGAATCTCGAAGAATGGGTGTGAAGTGTCTAGAGTTTGGTGCGATTTTTGAGGGCGGCGTCAAGTGTGATTTGGTCAGCGTATTCGAGGGTGGTGCCGAGCGGAAGGCCGCGGGCTAGCCGGGTGATCTTGATGGCAGAGTCTGGGTATTGTTCGGTGATGATTTTGTTTAGGAAGACGGCAGTGGATTCGCCCTCGACTGAGGGGTTGGTAGCGATGATGATTTCGTCGACGTGGTCGCGCTTGACGCGCTCAATCAGCTCGTTGATGTGGAGTTTTTCTGGAGTAATGCCGTCGATCGGCGAAATGACGCCGCCGAGGACGTGGTAGGTGCCGGTGTAGGCGCGGGTGCGCTCGATGGCGACGATGTCTAAGGGGCTTTCGACTACCAGGACGGTGGTCTTGTCGCGGTCGGAGTCGTCGTAAAGCGCCGAGACGGTTTCGGTGCTATCGATGAGTGCGAAGGTGTATGGGCATAGTTTGACGCCGTCGTGCAGATTCTCTAGGGCGGTGGCGATTTGGTGTGAGATTTCCGGGTCGGCTTTGAGCAGGTAGGTGGCGTATCGTTCGGCGCTGCGCACCCCGACACCCGGTAGGTGTCCGAGGGCTTCGATAGTGCGCTCGAGCGACTTGGGTAACATAAGTTTAGAGTCCGAGGTTGCCGAGTCCGCCCATGAGAGGCTTCATCTTGTCAGCGGCAATTTGTTGGGCTTTGGCGTAACCGTCGTTCAAAGCATTTTCAATCCAACGTTCGAGCTCTTCGATGTCGTCGAGGTCGATGAGTTTCGGGTCGAGCTTGACGCTTTCGACTTTGAGTTCGCCGGTGATTTGGATGACAACAGCGCCATCGCCAGCTTCTACTTCTACGATTTCATTTTTGAGCTCTTTTTGAGCTTTTTTCAATTGGTTTAGCATTTTGATCTGATCAAAGGCCATAGAAAACTCCTGTATGTATTATGTGTCAATTATAACACAGATTCGGGTTCTTCTTCCTCTTCGGCTGGAGCGTAAGCGTACATATAGAAGAGGTCGGCGTTTTGGTAGCGGGGTGATGTCACTATGTTTTGGAGGGCGACGTCTTCGCGGTCTAGCGGCGAGCCGATTGAGATAGTGGTACCAGCCAGAGCCGCTTCGGTGTCGGAAGTGACGGAGACTGGGTGGTGGCGCTCGAGGATTTTGTAGAAGTCGAGGGTCTCGTCATTCGTGATGATAGTAGCGCCGCCATCATCGATATAGTCGAGGAGAGAGTCGAGAGTGGAAGTGTGGGATTCGGCGACTGAAATCGCGTGGTGGACGGAGTAAGTTGTAAAGTAGACATTGCTGGTGACGATAAGAGTGGCAAAGACGGTGATTAGGAAGCCGCCGAAGAGGCGGGCGTAGGGATTTTCTGGGAAGAGCGAGTACCACTCGGTCAGGATGAACTCGATGCCGTTGGCGACGAGGATAGCGATGGGGACGAAGAAGAGTACGATATAATTGACGTCCAGGGCGGTGGTAATGAGTGCTAGAGCGAAGAAGGCCATGATGGTTTGGTAACGCGAAGTGGTGCGTTTCGGGAAAATCGTGGTGAAGCCGATGATGGCGATGACTGTGATGGCGAGGCCGAGTGCCGGCGTGATGATGGGGTAACTGCCGGCTTGTGAGAAGTTAGTCAGAGTGGTAACTGCGTCGACGAGGTTGCGGAATGAATTATAGATGGAAAATCCTTCCGGGAAGAAGAGGTGGTGGATTGGGGCGGAATTGGTGAAGATAGAGACGATGATGGGGGAGAGGAAGAGAATATAGACGGAGCTGACGAGGATGAATTTGATTTTGGCGAAGGTTTTGATGTGCATGCGGATGCGCGGGTGGACGATGCAAATGAAGATGAGGACGATGTTGATATAGAGCAGATAAGGGGTGTAACAGGCGAGGGCAAGGGTGATGACGAAGAGGAAATAGTCGAGTGGGGATGGGGTGGCGCCGCGAGCGATGACTTTTGAGCCGAGCCAGAGGAGAAGAGCTGGGTAAAAGATGAGCATGATGGCTGGAGAGCCGGTAGTGGCGATGGAGAGAAAGAAGGCTGTCGGAACGATGATGATGCTGGTGATGATGGAGACGTTGGTTTTGTGCCAGCGGTTGATGAGGACGGCGAGTATGGCGCCAGATAGGACGCCGATGATGATGCTAGGAAGCTTGATGGCAAAGGCAGTGAGGCCGAAGATGCGGATGGAGATAGTTTGTAGGAGCCGGAATGGAAGGTCGACGAAATCTCCGGTGAACATACCTCTGAGGGAGAGGGCGGTGGAGTTGACCGCGGAGGTCATTTCGGCAGGGGAGATGAGGTGTTGGGCGTTGAAATAGGTGATAGTCAAGAGAAGACAAAAAATAAGAACAAAAGTGGCTTGTCCGATATAAAAACGATAGCGGAAGAGGATGGAGTGGAAAAACTTGGGAGTTTTCATGTCTACTATGCTTATTATACCACACTATTCTTCGGGACGACTGCGGTCGAGGGATTGGAAGCGCATGAGCTCGGAGTTGAAGTAGAGCTCGACTTTGCCGATGGGGCCGTTGCGGTGCTTGGCGATGAGGAGTTCGGTAATGTTGGTCGGAGTGTAGCTGGAGTCGTTTTGTTTATAGTAGTCGGGACGGTGGATGAAGACGACAAGATCGGCGTCTTGCTCGATGGAGCCGGATTCGCGGAGGTCGGAGAGGACTGGGCGCGGGTCTTCGCGTCCGGTAACGGAACGGGAGAGCTGGGCGAGAGCGATGACTGGAATGTCGAGTTCGCGGGCGATCATTTTGAGGCCTCTTGAAATCTCGGAAACTTCTTGGACGCGGCCTTGTTTTTGGCTGGCGACGGAGCCGGACATGATTTGGAGGTAGTCGACGATAATCATGCCGATATCGTGGTCGTGGGCGGCGCGGCGGGCCTTGGTGCGCATTTCGAGGATGTTAACACCGGATGAGTCGTCGATGAAAATCGGAGCCTCGCTCATCTCACTCATGGCCTCGCTGATTTTTTCGAAATCTTCAGTGTTGAGGTTGCCAGTGCGGATTTTCCAAGAGTTGACGCCGGAGACGTCGGCGAGCATACGGTCGACGATTTGGGCGCGATTCATCTCGAGTGAGAAGAAGAGGACGGCTTTTTTGTTGATGGTGGCTACGTTGTAAGCGAGGTTTTGGGCGAGGGTGGTTTTACCCATGGCTGGACGGGCACCGATAACGACGAGGTCGGATTTTTGGAAGCCGGCTGTCTTGTGGTCTAGGTCATGGAAGCCGGTCTTGAGGCCGCGGATGGAGCCTCCGCTTTTCTGGAGTTCTTCTAGGCGGTCGAAAGTGTCGCTCAGGATGTCGTCGAGCGAGATGAGGTCGTTTTTGACATTACGGTCGGTGACTGAGAAAAGTTCTTTTTCGGCGTTGCCGACGATTTCTGGCACTTCCCCTTCGTCACCGTAGGCTTGTTCGATAATATCGGTGGCGGCGTTGATGAGACGGCGGCGGATGGCGGCCTTGGAGATGAGTTCGGCGTAAGCCTCGGAGTGGGCAGCGGTGCGGACGTAATTGGTGAGCTCTGAGAGGTAGGTCGGTCCGCCGGCTTTGTCGAGGTGTTTTTTGGATTTGAGTTCGGCGGTAAGGGTGAGAAGGTCGATGGGTTTAGTGCGCTCGTAGAGGGTCAGCATACTCATGAAAATAGCTTTGTGCCGGTCGTCATAGAAGTCGTCGGCAGTGATGATAACTACGATATTGGCCATGATATCGTCTTTGACCATGACTGCGCCGAGCAAGGATTTTTCGGCGTCGAGGTTTTGGGGCGGGATACGTCCGGGGTCTTGTTTATTCTTTGGCGTCGTTGTCATGACTTTCGAAAACCTCCTCGATGCTTACCTCTTCTGTTACGCCCATTATAGCAGAGATGGGGTCGGTGGTCGAAGGTGGTGTGGACTTGGCTGTGGAAGTTTTTGTGGAGAAAGGAATGATTTCAAGCGCGGTTGTGGGCGGGAGGGTGCTGCGGATGAGGTCTTGGTTGGCTTTTTTGTTGAGGTTCTTCTCGACGATTTTGTTGTTGGCGTGAATCGTGAGCTTGGTGTCTGTGAGTTCGTGTTTGAGGGGGGCGAGCTGAGTTGCGAAGAGTTTGGACTTCTGAGCGACTTCAGTGATGATGTCTTCCCATTGTAGGGAGAAGTTTGAAAGTAGCGGGTCGGTAGGTGTGATAAGCTCTGGCTCTGTGGGTGTGGGTTCAAGCTCTTCTGGTTGTTTGGACGGTTCTTTGAGCGGTGCGACTTTGGTTGGTTTGGGTGTTGGCGGTATCTGCTTTGGAGTCGTAGGCTGTGGTTGGGTAATGGGCATCGGTAGCGTATTCTGGAGTAGTGCGACGAGCAGTTTGACGGCGGGGTGATAGGAGCGGGCGACTTCAATCAGTTTGTCGAGGAGTGGGAGCGTGGTTGAATCGGGCGTGGCAGCAATAGTCGCGATTAGTTCGGACGCGATAATGTCAGGTTTGACGTTGTTGTTTGCAAGCGTGGTAAGTGTAGAAATGATGGTTTGGGGGTCTTGTTGGGAATAGGCAGTGAGTAGGTTGCTGACTAATTCCCCACTAGGCAGTCCGAGCGAGTGCTCGATAGTTTCGCGAGTGATTTTCTGGTCGGTGAGCGCAGAGATTTGGTCGAGCAGCGATATAGAGTCGCGGAAAGAGCCTCCGCCGCGTTCGGCGATGAGAGTGATGGCGTCGTCGGCAATGTCAATTTTTTCGACATGACTAATTTCGCTGAGGTGGCGATGCATAGTGTCGGCGTCGGAGAGACGAAATTGGAATTGTTGGCTGCGAGAAATGATAGTGACGGGGACTTTTTCCGGGTCGGTAGTCGCCATGATAAATATTACGTGAGCTGGCGGCTCCTCGAGCGTCTTGAGAAGTGCATTGAAGGCTGACTTACTGAGCATATGGACTTCGTCGATGATATATATTTTGTATTTGCCTTGGGTTGGGGCGATGGCGGCGCGTTCGCGCAACTCACGGATGTTGTCGACGCCAGTATTCGAAGCGGCGTCGATTTCGATAATGTCGGTGTATGAGTCTTCGAGTTCGTACGCAAATTGGTTGATTTCGTGGGCTAGGATGCGAGCGACAGATGTCTTACCGGTGCCGCGCGGTCCAGTGAAGAGGTAGGCGTGAGAAATCTTGCCGGATTTGAGGGAGTTGGCGAGCGGTGCAGTAATATGCTCCTGCCCTTTAATTTCGGAGAGCGTGCGAGCACGGTATTTTCGATATAACGCCTTTCCCATTTGGGTGTATTATACCACAGAGACTTATAGAGATAGAACCTTGATATTGACTTTTCGGGCGAAGTGTGCTATAATGAGGGTGTAGGGTGGTGTACGTTAGCATCGCTAATATATCTTTTAGGAGGGGTAAAATGGATAATAAATTTGAATCTTTGAATGATTTCATGATTACTTTGCTTATGGGTGGGAGTACTATATTTTGTGGTAGTCTTGTAAGACGTGGTGTCAAGAGAGTTCGTCTTGAACGGAAAACTGGGTTTCTCTTACGATGGAGCCTATCTCATCCAACCGGTTAGAAATAGCATTAGATGTTACAAGAACTTGGTTAACCAGGATGAAGCTGTACTATTAGTGAACACGATGGTTGATACTATCAGCAAGATAAAATGTCGGTCCAAAAGGCTATATGCCGGTACAAGAAGAAGGGCACTCGGGCTTAAGTATGATTGATCTCAAGGTAGATGGCGATTTTGAAGAGAGAGTCTTTGTTCTGTATGGTCCTAACAGCAATTTTGTTGTAGGAGTAGTGTTTGATATATCGAGTCGAGAAAGTATTAGTAAGATTCTGTCAGAATTTGTCGGAAATGAGCTATCTGAGTTTGCTAAAGAAGCTATCATAGGCAATTTTCCAACAACACTGAAAGTAAAGAATCAAGCATGATGCAGAAACCGTCTGAGAAGGCGG
>Ga0123356_10001982_pt1 | contig 22144 bp, 20 predicted proteins | sample TergutEmb28metaG_2_FD_92546 | JGI IMG/M metagenome (GOLD analysis project Ga0123356, IMG submission 92546) | Embiratermes neotenicus P3 segment gut microbial communities from Petit-Saut dam, French Guiana - Emb289 P3 | ecosystem: Host-associated > Arthropoda: Insects > Digestive system > Gut ... | reverse complement strand
CTGGCGAAGAAAGGACTTGCCGTCGAACTGATCGACCCCCGCACCTTGGTGCCGCTCGACGAGGCCACGATCGTTCGCTCGGTCGAAAAGACCGGGCATCTGGTTGTGGTGGATGAGGCGCGCGACCGCTGCAGCGCGGCGAGCCAGATTGCCGCGGTCGTCGCCGACAAGGCATTTGCTGCGCTGAAAGGGCCGATCAAACGCGTCACCGTTCCGAACGTCGCAATGCCTTATGCGGCGATCGCCGAACGGCGATTGTTGCCGGACCCGACGTCGATTGCGCAGGCCGTGACTGCGGCCCTGGCGGCCTAGTCCATGAAGGTGAGCGTCAAACTGGCCCGTGTCGGCATGAACATGGAAGAGGCGACCGTCACCAAATGGCACAAACAGCCGGGCGAACTGTTCCGAACGGGTGAAATTCTCTACGAAATCGAGACCGAAAAGGTGACCCAGGAAGTCGAGGCCACGGGCGACGGAACGCTGCTCGAGGTGTCGGTTCCCGAGGGAGAGATCGCCAAAGTCGGGCAACAGATCTGCGTGGTCGATCTCGGGCCGATGACGCTGAAACCGGGTGAATGAGCGCGAGGGAGACCGATATGGATCGAGCGGGGGTCACGGCGACGGCTCACACCGGGGTGACGGTTTCGAACATCGACCGTTCGATCGCGTTCTACCGCGACGTGCTCGGATTTGAGGTAACCGACAAGATCAATTGCCGGGGCGAGCTCTTCGAACAGGTCACCGGCGTGCCGGAGGCCGAAATCATCATCGCTTACGTCAAAGCGCCGGGGCACACCTTGGAATTGCTGCAATATACCAGTCCGGGTGACCGCGTCCCATGCACGGCCCGACCGTGCGACCCGGGCGCGCTTCATCTTGCGTTTCGGGTTCGGAACATCGAGGCCGTGATCGCCGCCGTCCGCAAGGCCGGCCTCACTCCGGTCAATCCGGTGATTCCTCAGGTCACGGATGGACCCGCCAAGGGCCTCAAGGCGATCTACACGAAGGACCCGGACGGGATCGTCATCGAGTTCATGGAGGACCCGCGTTTCGCATGCGAGTAAAATCCGAGCCACGGAGGGGAAACACATGGTGAGGCTGAGCGGCAAGGTGGCGTTGATTTCGGGAGGCGCGGGCGGCATCGGCGCTGCGACCGCGACGCTGATGGTCAAAGAGGGAGCCAGAGTCGTCATCGCCGATCTGGAAAAGCACGGGCCGGAGATCGCCAAGAGCGCGGGTGCGGATTTTGTGTCGCTCGACGTCACCAGCGAAGCCCAATGGGAGCACGCGGTCCGCGAGACGGACACCCGGCACGGCGGCATCCACATCCTGGTCAACGCCGCGGGAATCGAAGGCGATCAGAAGAACAATTCGTTGATGACAACGAGCCTCGAAGAATGGCGAAGAGTCCATGCCGTCAATCTCGACGGCACCTTTCTCGGCTGCAAGAAGGTGATGCACGTCATGGAAAGGCAGAAACGGGGCTCGATCATCAACATCTCGTCGATCGTTTCTTTCTTTCCGACCCCTTTCAACTGCGCCTACGGTTCAAGCAAAGCGGCCGTCCAGCACCTCACCAAATCTGTCGCGGCCTGGGGGGCCCGGAACGGCAACCAGATCCGGTGCAATTCCGTGCATCCGGGACTCATCCGTACAAGGATGCTCCTCAATATCGTCGCGCAACGCTCGCCGACGCCGAATGACGATGGCAGCGCGGCGGCGGAACGTCTTGCCAAAGCGACATTACCGCTTGGCGCATTGGGCACGCCCGAGGACGTCGCGCAGCAAATTCTCTATCTCGCCTCTGATGAGTCATCCCAAGTGACGGGCTCGGAATTCCGCGTCGATGGCGGCTGGAGCCTCAATCTTGGCGGCATGTTGGGACCGCGGTGAAGCGGACGGAGGGAAAGATGCAAGCAGCCGTGTTCAAAGCGATCGGCCAGCCGTTGCAGATCGAGCAAATCGCCGACCCAACACCCGGTGGAAGCGACGTCGTGATTTCGGTTGGCCGCTGCGGCATTTGCGGCAGCGATCTTCACCTGACGGAAGACCCGTCTTTTCATTTGCCGTCCGGCACCGTCCTCGGTCACGAATATGCCGGTGAAATCGTCGCCACCGGGCCCGCCGTCGAGCACGTGCGCACAGGAGACCGGGTTGCCGTCGTTCCGATACGAAGCTGTGGACGCTGTGCCGAATGCCTTGCCGGGCAGCCGGCCTGGTGCACCACGATGCGGCTCGAGGGTGGCGGATACGCCCAATATTCCGTGGCCGACGAACGGCAATGTGTGAGGCTGCCGAAAGCGCTTTCGATGGCGGACGGCGCGATTGTCGAGCCGTTGGCTGTGGCTTTGCACGGGGTCAAATTGTCGGGCCTCGTCGCGGGGGCCAGAGTTTTGGTCATCGGCGCGGGACCGATCGGAATCGCCACCGCGTTCTGGGCCAGGCGGCTCGGCGCCGGCCGCGTCGCGGTGACCGCCGCATCGCGACGTCGCGAAGCGTTGGCGATGGAAGTGGGCGCAACATGCTTCGTCGACCCGCTCGACAACGGCCCGCAAGCGGTCAACAGGGCGCTGGGTGGCCCACCCGACATCGTCTACGAGGCGGTGGGAAAGCCGGGCCTGATCGCCCGGTCGATCGATCAGGTGCGGCCGCGCGGCACGGTGGTCGTCTCGGCCTTTGTGCCAGCGCCGACACTTTCGTGCCGTTCGCGGCGGTCGCCAAGGAGGCGCGCATCCAGCCCTCCGCCTTTTGGGAGACCCGCGATTTCGAAATTGCCGTCGACACGCTTGAAGCCGGGGCAGTCGCGCCACGGCATATGGTAACCGATACGGTTCCGCTCGGCGACATGCCGGCGGCGTTTGAGGCGCTGCGGCTTCGCACGACACAGTGCAAGGTTTTGGTTCACCCGTGATACCGGTTGCGCCCGGGGCCTTTGCGTCGAGACCAGCTCCTCCGGCTCGCGTCGGCGGACGCTCCGCTCCTGATCACCTCGCGAGCGAGTCGCAATCGGTGCGATGGGCCATCAGGCAATCTTCGACGGCGTTCTCGTGCCGAAAATATTGGACCAGGAACAAGCCGGCGACAATAAGCGCGAGGGCGATAGCAAGCCCCGCAAGCGCTCCCGTTCGACGGTTGTCGTCATCGTCGGACACTGAACCCTCCCGCCGGGCATTCGCACCCGGCCGTGGCACGCCACTCAACGGGGTCGTGAGCGGAACCGATGTCGCTCCCGGCCTCAAACAGCGGCAGGTCTGCCCAACCTGCCTGAAACCCAAGTTCTGGCGCGGCGCCTGCCGTGGCGCCGACGAGAGATTCGCGCGCAAGCGGGAAAGCATGACGGAATGTTTCGATTGTCACGCCGCCGAACTCACCGCTCGTCATCGGCGCATCGCGGCCGGTCCGCCACGACGACAATGATGGTGTTCAATGTCCGATCCTTCCCCAAACCGAGCCCACCATAGCAACATCGGCGGCCCAGACCTATCCTGCGAACCTCGCCGGCATCGCGGCTTTGAGCCCTGCCAGCCAGGCCGGCAAAGCGTGGATCGTGGGCGTCGACCAGGCCGGCTCAGAACTTCCCCAGGGAGTGGCTTCGTTATAAATGTTCCCATGCGGTTTTCCGCGACACAGGGCTCGTTAGAGGCGCTAGGATAGGAATTGAGCAGGATAGACCCGATCATTCTTTAGTTAAGTTCTTGAGACGACGAGAAAGTTTAACCTTAAGGGAGGAGTCTATGACCGATCGGATCCTAACGACCCATGTTGGCAGTCTGCCCCGCCCGCAAAAGCTGCTCGACATCAGCCAAAAGCGGACGCTTGGCGAAAAGGTCGACGAGACCGCGTTCAAACACGAGATGACGAGCGCCGTAGCTGATGTTGTACGCCACCAGAAAGATGCCGGCATCGACCTGGTCAATGACGGCGAACTCGGCCACACGATGGGCTGGGCGTATGATTATGGCGCCTGGTGGTCCTATGTGGTGCAACGGCTGGGCGGCGTGGAGGTCGCCAACAAATCGCTTTGGGAGACCAATTTGTCGGCGCACACCAAGACGCCGATGGCGCCAAAGGATTTCGTCGTCGGTGATTGGATCGCGCGACGCGATATGGCGCGTTTTCAGGAAGCATATATGGACCCGCATTCGGGTTGCGGGCTGCCCGAGCAGTTCATGACCAGCCACAGTCCCCTGGTATCGGGGCCCGTTACCTACAAGGGGCAGGCGGCTATCAAGCGCGACATCGAAAACTTCAAAGCCGGCCTCAAAGCCGCGGGACTGGGCACCGATGGCGCCTGGATGAACGCGATCGCGCCCGCGAGCTGCGCGCGTATGCCGAATGCGCACTACAAGACCGAGGAGGAGCTGCTCTACGCCTGCGCCGATGCCATGCACCATGAATACAAGGCCATCATCGACGCTGGTTTGATTGTCCAGCTCGACGATCCCGCCATTGGCGAGAACTGGGACCAGCATGCGGAAGAGCCCAGCGTCGAAGGCTATCGGCGCTACACCAAGATGCAGATCGATGCGCTCAACCACGCGATCAAGGGTTTGCCGTCCGACAAGATCCGCTTCCATCTGTGCTGGGGAAGCTGGCACGGCCCTCACACGACGGATATCCCGATGAAGCACATCGTCGACCTGATGCTGGGTGTCCACTGTGACTACTATTCCTTCGAGGCCGCCAACGTCCGTCATGAGCACGAATGGAAACTGTGGAAAGATGTCAAGCTGCCCCGGGGCAAAAAGATCCTCCCGGGCATCGTCACGCATTCGACCAATCTCGTCGAAGACCCTGAACTCGTTGCCGACCGCATTTGCCGCTTTGCCGACGTCGTCGGCCGCGACAGCGTTATCGCCTCGACCGACTGTGGCCTCGGCGGCCGCGTGCACCCGCAAATCGCCTGGGCGAAGCTGAAGTCGCTTTCCGACGGTGCCGCGCTGGCGACAAAGCGGCTATGGCAACACACTGCGCCGCAGAGAAAACGGTCCACGACAGGTGATCACGCAGCGGGCAGGAGCGTCGCCTGACCGCGGGGCAATGCCGAACGGCCGGATTGAGTATCTTTCCGCCTGGTCCGGAGCCTCTTCCTGCGTTTTCGACGAGGTTTCCTGACCAACGGCCGGGCTGGTCTCGAGGCTGGTGATACCGTCCCGTTGCTGATCGTCAGGGGGGACGATCGCAGCGGGAGTCTCTCGCACCCAAAGGTAACCGGGCGCGGGAAGGCCACCCAAAATACCGCGGCTCGCGTCGCGACCAGGTCTGACGGGGAGCGCGCCCCCACCCCCCGTGTCGTCGAAAGACACGGATCCTTCGCAGACTGCGGCGCGAGACGCGCCGTGACGATCGGAAAGCATGGCACCGAGGGTGAAGGTGAAATCGCCCTGCGTGCGATCCGCGTCCACGGAACCGACATGCCAGGTCAATTTGTGAGCTCCCGGCGGCAGCGGCTTAACCGTAACGCGAAGCAGTTCATGATCGGCGGCGGCGATACGCGTGCCGCCGGCGTTTGACCGGATGCCCTGCCGTCAGCGCCTGCGTTTCGGGCGCCAGGAGGGGGCCGATGAATGCCGCCATTCCATGGCTATGAAGTGGAGGTTGCCGCCATATCTGGCGCGCTGCATGCGAGATGCCAGGTTAAAGGCCGGTTCGGCAGCCGATCTCGACGCGCGCAGTGATTTCGGATTCGACAGCAAAGGCAGGCTCCACAAAACCGCGGTGGGTGCCGAGGCGATCCCCGCGAAATGGAGTCACCGTTCCGTGCCCGCTTGGACGCCTGGTTGGCGCGATTGACAGCACCGCGCTCATTTTCTGAACAACGCTCCGCAAGAAGCTATCGTCCCGTTTCATTCTTTCCAATGGCACCCGTGCCCGATGCGACGAATGATCCAATCAACGGGTCAATGCCGGGTGAAGCATCAAAGAGCGTGGCACATGGTTTGCAGCGCCTTGCCAACGATTGGGACCACAACGTTGCTGGCGGGGGAAAAGGACCATGCACCTCACACGACGCAACTTCCTGAAGACCGGCACAACGGTGGCGATGGCGGCTGGTTTGCCGACGCCGTTCATCACGCGGGCGAATGCCACGGACGAAATCATCCTCGCCAGTCTCTACGACCTCTCGGGCCCTTTCGAGGAAACGGGCAAGCAGATGTTCGACGCGTTGACGCTCGCGGTCGAGGAGATCAACGCGTCGGGAGGGCTGGTCGGCAAAAACGTTCGGGTGGTTAGCTACGATCTGCAAAGCAACTTGCAGGTGTCGGCGCAATACGCGCAGCAAGCCGCGCTTAAGGATCGCGCCGCTGTTGTCCATGGCGGTATCACCTCCGCGTCGCGCGAAGTGATCCGTCCGGTCCTGGACAAATACAAAACACTCTATTTCTATGACACGCCGTACGAAGGCGGCGTCTGCGACCGCAACACCTTCTGTGTCAGCACGACGCCGGCGCAGACTGTCGAGAAGCTGATCGACTATGCCTGCAAGAACTGGGGCAAGAAGGGCTACACGCTCGCCGCCAACTACAATTACGGACAGATCACGTCTGACTGGGTGAAGAAGTTCGTTCGCGATCATGGCGGCGAGGTGCTGGGCACTGAATTCTTTCCCTTCGATGTCACAAATTTCGGCAGCACTCTGGCCAAGATTCAGTCGGTCCAACCGGATTGGGTCATTTCCGTGCTGGTCGGTGGCACGCCCCTTACCTTCTATCGGCAGTTCGCGGCGGCCGGGCTAAACAAGAAGATTCACGTCTGTTCGACCACGTTCGGCGGTTCGAACGAGGAGGCCGTGCTGACCACCGCCGAAAGCGACGGCATCGTCGTTTGTTACAACTATCTGGAACAGATCAAGTCGCCGGCGAACGAAACCTTTCGCAAGCGGTTTCACGCGCGTTTCGGCAACAAGTACCCGTCGCTGACCGAATTGCCGATGGCGAGCTATCAAGGTGTGCATCTGTGGGCCGCCGGTGTGAAGCAGGCGGGGTCGGCCGAACGCATGAAAGTCATCAAAGCGCTGGAAAGCGGCATCAGTCTCGACATGCCCAGCGGCAGGATCACGATGGACGGCGCAACGCATCACGTTACGCAAGATGTGCACCTCGCCGTCTACAAGGACAAAGTTCCGGTCGTCATTGAGACGTTTCCGCGGCAGGCGCCCGCGGATACCGCTGCCGTTTGCAATCTGTTCAAACATCCCACCGACAACAAACAATACGTCATCAAGGTGAGCTGAGCCAGGGAGGAGCGCCGCAGGACAATGGCGGCCTTGCCGCCCATGCCCAGCCGAGTGTCAGAGGAGCTTGCCGTGGCTTTTGCAACGATTGTCGGTCTGGAAGTCGTGTATTCCGTGGCAATGCTGATTCTGGTGAGTATCGGTCTTGCCATCGTGTTCGGGATGATGCGCGTGATCAATCTGGCCCATGGCGAATTCATGGTCATGGGCGGCTACGCCGCCACCCTCGCGGTGCATCACGGCGTCAATTTCTGGATTGCGATCATCGTCGTGCCGCCGGTCGTCGTCGGCGCCCTTGGCGTCGTGATCGAGCGGACCATCATCCGGTTTCTCTACGGCCGAATGTTCGAAACGATGCTGGCGACGTGGGGGTTGAGCCTGTTCCTCGTCGGACTGATGACTGTGGTCTTCGGCGACGACACCGAAGGCGTGCCGATGAGCATTCCAGGCCTTCATATCGGCCCCTATCAGGAAAGCGGCTACAACCTGTTCGTCATCGGGTTTTCAATACTGTTGATCGGTGTTGTTTATGCCTTCCTCCGCTATACGCGGCTCGGCCTGTTGGCACGCGCAACAATGCAGAACGCGGCGATGGCGGGGGCGTTGGGCACGAACACGTCCGGCGTGTATGCGGCAACCTTCGCATTGGGCGCAGCGCTTGCCGGCCTGGCGGGTGGGATCATTGCGCCAATCGCCGGCGTGGTGCCGACCACCGGCGGCTCCTACATCGGCCAGGCGTTCATCACGGTGCTTGGCGGCGGCGCATCGGCCCTCGCCGGGGTGATTTCGGCCTCCATTCTGTTTGGTGTTGTCGATCAGGCGACCAGCTTTGCGACCAACGCGGTGTTCGGCGAGGTCGCGCTGCTGCTGGCGGCGATCGTCCTTATCCGATTGCTGCCGAACGGCATCACCGGCCGCTTTTTCCGCGGGAGCCTCTAGTGATCGTCGCACGCCTCGTCAGCTACGCGGTGCCTGCAGCGATCGGCCTGGCGTTGTTGTTCGGCCTTCCGCAAGTCCTTGACCTGTTCGCGCTGCTTCAGGTCACGCTTTACGTCGTTATGGCGGTTCTCGCCTTGAGCCTCGGTTTTGTTTGGGGCTACGGCGGTATTCTCTGCCTCGGCCAGTCGGCGTTTTTCGGCCTCGGTGCCTATGCCTATGCCATCGCCGTCTTCAATATCGGCGAAAGCTCGCTTCCTGTCGTGATTGCGATCGTGCTACCGGCCTTGTTCGCGGCCGCGCTCGGTTACCTGATGTTCTATGGCCGGATCAGCGAGGTTTATGTCGGCGTCATTACGCTGACCGTGACCCTGATCCTGTTCAACGTCATCAACTCAACGGCCAGTCCCGAGTATCGCATCGGCAACGCGCTGATCGGCGGCTACAACGGACTGCCTAACGTACCGTCGCTGAACGTCCCGTTCGATGCGGACAACACCCTGCAGCCTGACGATATGTATATGGTGGCGATGGCAACGCTGCTCATCGTCTATTTCGGCATCCGCTGGATCCTGAGGACGCGGTTCGGGCGCGTTCTGGTCGCGATCCGCGAGAACGAACGGCGGGTGGAGTTCATCGGTTTTGACGCGCGGCTCCACAAGCTCGCCGCCTTTTCGCTTGGGGCCGCCATCGCAGGCGCCGCTGGTTGTCTGTTCGTCAATTGGGGCAGCTACGTCAGCCCCACGACCTTCAGCATGATTCAATCGGCGCAAATCATCATCTGGGTCATGGTCGGTGGCGTTGGCACGCTGATCGGACCAATCCTCGGCGCCGTTGCGCTGTCTTGGCTGACGGCCGAGGTCGGCACACAGCACGTGATCAATGCCGATATTTTGTTCGGCGGGATTCTGATCGTCTTCGTGCTGCTGGTGCCACGCGGTTTGGTGCCGATGCTGACCGAGCATGTCTGGTCTCGCGTGATGCAGCCACGGCGGAAGGTCGCCGTGGCTGCGAAGCTGGCGGTGCCGGGAGGGCGCGCGTGACCGTCCCCCTGATCGAAACGCGTCAACTCACGATGAATTTCGGCGGCGTCCAGGCCGTGCGAAACGTCGATTTTTCCGTCGCGGAGGGCGAACTGCGATGTCTCATCGGTCCCAATGGTGCCGGCAAGAGCACGTTCTTCAAAATGCTGACCGGACAGTTGGCGCCGACAGGCGGCGAGGTCCGGTTTCGCGGCCGGCCGATCAGCGGCCGCCAGCCACACCAGGTCGCGCGGCTTGGCATTGGCATCAAGACGCAGGTGCCGAGCGTCTTCGACGGCCTGACCGTCAATGAGAATCTGTGGCTTGCCGCCAGCCGCGGCAAGCGCGGCCGCACCATTCACCGTGCGGTCGACGAGGCGATCGAGCGGCTGATGTTGCGCCCGATTGCGGACCGGCTGGTCGGCCAGCTGGCCCATGGCCAGCGACAATGGGTCGAGCTAGGTCTCGTGTTGCTGGCTGAACCGGTCGTGATACTGCTCGACGAACCGGCGGCCGGCATGACCGACGATGAGACCACGCGCACGGCGGAATTGATCCGCGACATCAACCGGACGCACGCGCTGATCGTCGTCGAGCACGACATGGCCTTTATCCGAAAGATCGCCCGTGACATCACGGTGTTCGACCGCGGCGAGATCCTGGTGGAAGGGCCGGCACACAGGGTCCTCTCTGACCGTCGCGTCCGCGACGTCTACCTCGGGAAGAGGGCGGCATGATCCTCGAGGTCGATGACCTTCACGCCGCCTACGGGCGGATTCCGATCCTCAACGGAATCTCGTTCCGCGTCCCTGACGGCGAGACCGTCGGCATTCTCGGTCATAACGGGATGGGCAAGACCACCTTGCTGAAAACGCTGGTGGGGGAGATTTCTCCGTCGCAAGGCCGGATTCGGTTCAACGGATTGGATGTGTCGCGATGGCCCTCTTATCGACGCGCGCGCGCCGGTATCGGTTATGTCCCGCAAGGTCGCATGATATTCCCGGCACTGACCGTCTACGAGAACTTGCGGATGGGATTTATCGCGCGCGGCGATTGGTCGGAGGAAAACGCGGTTAACGACATCCGGGCGCGCTTTCCCCGCATCGATACGCTGCTCGACCGAGCCGGCGGCACGCTCTCCGGCGGGGAGCAGCAAGTGCTTGCACTGGCGCGCACTTTGTGCGGGCGTCCGAAGCTGCTGCTCCTCGACGAGCCGACCGAAGGTATACAGCCTTCGATCGTCGACGACATCATCGAGATTCTGGACGGGCTGCATCGTTTCGACGGGCTGACGATCATCGTCGTCGAACAGAGCCTCGACTTCATCAGCGCGTTGTCGCAACGCGTCCTTCTGATCCAGAAGGGGACCATCACACGCGAGCTTTCGGCCGAGCAACTGTCTGCCGGCGCGCTCGCGGACCAGCTCGGCGAGACCCTATGACCAGGGAGCAATCACGATGACCGTCACACGACCGACCGCGGCGCAGATCAAGGAAATCGGCGCGGGTTTTGGCATGTCGCTGACCGATGAGGACGTCGCTTTTTTCCTGCCCTTTATCCACGCCAGCGCCGGCGCCTATGACACGCTGCAGTTCCTGTCCGACAATCTGCCGACCGTGAAATACGCACGCACACCCGGCTATTTTCCCGAGGGCGAGGAGAACCCACTCAACGCCTGGTACGTCAAGACCGAGGTCAAGGGTGCCAGGAGCGGGAAGCTCGCCGGTAAGACCATCGCGATCAAGGACAACATTTGTCTCGCCGGCGTGCCGATGATGAACGGTGCAAGCGCGCTCGAAGGTTATGTGCCGGATCTCGACGCCACCGTCGTGACCCGAATTCTTGATGCCGGCGGCACCATTCTCGGCAAGGTACAATGCGAATATTACTGCTTCTCCGGCATGAGCCACACCAGCTCCAAGGGTCCGGTGCACAATCCGCACAAAAAGGGCTTTTCTGCAGGTGGCTCGTCTTCGGGCAGCGCCGCGGTAGTCGCTGCGGGCGATGTCGATATGTCGCTCGGTTGCGATCAGGGCGGCTCGATCCGCATGCCGGCCGCGATTTGCGGCGTCTACGGCATGAAGCCGACTCACGGCCTCGTGCCCTATACCGGCATCGCCGGGATGGATCCGGTCATTGATCATGTCGGCCCGATGACCGCGACCGTCGCCGACAATGCGTTGCTGCTCGAAGTGCTCGCGGGCGCCGATGGTATCGATCCCCGCCAGAAGAGCCCGCCGGTCCAAGCCTATAGCGAGGCGCTGGGTCAGAAAGCGTCAGGCCTCAAAATCGCAGTGGTGAAGGAAGGTTTCACCCTTCCGGTCTCTGATCCGACGGTGAACGAGAAGGTAAAGTCGGCCGCGGCGCTGTTCGAAAAACTCGGCGCCACGGTCGATGAAGTGTCGCTGCCGATGCACAACATCGCCTACGCGATCTGGGCGCCGATCGCGTTCGAGGGCGCGACCGAACTGATGATGAAGGCCAACGGCTTCGGCGTCGGTAATGGTGGGCTTTACATCCCGGGCCTGCTCGAGGCTCACGCTGCCTGGCGACAACACGCCGATGATCTTCCCGACACCGTCAAGGTGGGCATGCTCGGCGGCGAATACTTTCACAAGCACTTTCGTGGCCGGTTCTATGCAAAGGCGCGCAATCTGCTGCCGCGGGCTGTCGCCGGCTATGACGCCGTGCTGAAGAATTTCGATTTGCTCTTGATGCCTACCGTGCCAGTCAAGACAGCGGCGCTTCCGGGTCCGGACAGCCCTCGCGAATATGCGTTGCAGCGCTCGTTCGAGACGCTGTTCAATACCGCGCCTTTCGACGGCACCGGTCATCCCGCGATGAGCGTGCCGTGCGGCATGATCGACGGTCTGCCCGTCGGAATGATGCTGGTCGGCAAGCATTTCGACGAGATGATGATCTATCGGGCTGCCGACGCGTTCGAGCAGGCGACCGACTGGACGAAACTCTGATCCCCGCCCCTGGATTTCCCGCGAGAGGAGATAACGATGCACGAGATCGAAATTCCCGCCGTCATCATGGAACGGATCAAGGCCTCGCGTCAGAGCCTTCATATTTTCGAGGACATCGATCCGACAAGAACCGCGCACATCATTGTCGATCTGCAAAACGGTTTCATGGCGCCGGGCCAGCCGGTGGAGATCGTGACCGCCCGCGAGATCGTGCCGAACGTCAATAGCATCTCCAGGGCGCTGCGCGGTGCCGGCGGCCTCAACGTCTATATCCAATTTGTCGTCAATGATGCCGCCCGGAAGGCATGGTCGAGCTGGTACGAGCGCTTTTTCGACGAAGGGCGCCGGGCAGCCATCGACGCTTGCTTTGCCGAGGGTGCCTACGGCTGGGAGCTCTGGCCCGAACTGGACGTGCGGCCGGGCGACCTGGTCGTGCAGAAGACGCGGTTCGGCGCGTTCGTGCCAGGCTCGTCCGACCTGCACGGGATCCTCCAGGCGCGCGGCATCGACACGCTGATCATCACCGGCACGGCGACGAACGTGTGTTGCGAATCGACGGCCCGCGACGCGATGCAGATGAACTACCGCGTGATTTTTGTCGCGGACGGCAATGCCGCCAGCACGGATGCAGAGCACAACGCGACACTGTCGAACATGGCGGCGATCTTCGCCGATGTGATGACCGCAGACGAGGTGGTGGACTGCCTTGCGAAAGCGGCGTCAGGAAAACAGGCGGCGGAATAAGGGCGATGCACCCGTTTACCTTGCCGCAAGAGGCGATCGCGCGAGCCGAGGCAAATCGCGGCGCCGCGCATGTCTTTGGCAGGCTTGATCCGGTGCACACGGCCCTGATCGTCATCGACATGCAGAACTATTTCGTCGCCCCCGGCTACCAGGGGGAGGTCCCGATGGCGCGCAAGATCGTTCCGGCGATCAACCGGCTCGCAGCCGCGATGCGATCGGCTGGCGGGCGGGTGGTCTGGGTGCAAAACAGCACCAACGATACACGGCAATCATGGTCGGTGGTGCACGACCATCTCATGACGCCGGAGCGACGCGAGCGTCGCTGGGCGACCATGGACCAAAGCGATCCCGGCTTTCAGCTCTGGCACGCGCTCGACGTTCAATCCGGCGACGACCGCATTATCAAGAAGCGCTACAGCGCCTTTCTCCAGGGCGCCTCGCCGATCGAGGCGCATTTGCGCGATCATGGCGTTGACATGCTGCTGTTTGCGGGCACCGCCACCAACATTTGCTGCGAGAGTTCGGCGCGCGACGCGATGATGCTGAACTTCAAGGTGGCAATGGTCAGTGACGGCTGCGCGGCGTCGAGCGACGAGATGCATGCCGCGTCTTTGCACGGCTTCTATACGATTTTCGGCGACGTGCTCACGGTCGACGAAGCGATCGCAGGTCTTGGCGTTGCCGCGATTGGGCCGCTGCGCGACAGGCGACTCAGTGCGTGTCGAACACCGACTGATACTGCTTGATCTTTGCGAAGATGGCGCCGACCTCCGGCTCGGTAGGGTGGTCGGGATCGGCCGCCGGCGGCAACATGCCGAACTTCATGATCGCTGCCATAAGCAGGATGCGCGCCTTCGTCGCGGTCAGGTTGGAGCCGCCGATATAGGCCGGATCGCTTGTCGGGATAAAACCTTCCGGTGCGCCACGGCCGACCCGTGCCACCGGAATGCCGCTGAACACCGCCTGTTGCATCAAACGCGAGCGTGCAGGAGCGGTGATCGCACCGTAGGGCGTCAGGCCTTCGATGACGAAGCCGGATAGCGGGGCTTTATCGAGCATGAAGTCCATCATCGCGATGATGTCGACCTCGTTTTCGACCCCGTCGTCGAAATCGCCGTTCCAGTAGCTCATATCCTTGACGATCGCGACTTTCGGGATCGCGGTTGCGAGCAGTGCACCCTGTGGGTCCTTGATCGGCACGGTGATGGTCGCGATCTTCGCCCCGTCGCGTTTCAATCCCGGCACCGACGTCGGTAGGCGCGTCAGATTGACGTCTGACGTATAGGTGTGTTTGGCGGTCGGCAGGTAGTGGAGCAGCGGCCGTCCGTCATGACCCGAGGCGCCGATAATGCCGCCATGACCGCCGGTCGCGACATAGCCGCCGGGCCGCGCGTCGACTTTTTGTACCGCGCGCGCCGCGAAAATCTGCTGCTCCTGAATCATGACGGCGCCGGCTCGGTCGCGGCCTTCACTATCGGCCCAAACGTGCGAGGTGATGTAATCGAGGGAGTCGATGATGTTCTTCGGCCCGTCGGCACTGACCTGGCCCTGCGGGCGCTGTGCCGAGCTGCCGCAAATCGGCAGCGTCGTGTCGATCAGAAGGTTGAGCCAGTAGATCGTCTCTTCATTGGTCGGGCTGCCTTCGGTCCACACCGCGCCCTCATATTTGCCGCTCTCGAGGATGCGCTGAACCATGTTGGTCGCACGCGCCAGCGCCGCCCGCGACGGAGAGGCAGTGAGATGGAATGGCTTGTAGGGGAAGAAGTGGCGCCCGCGCGTCTCGGCAGGTGTATCGCCTTCGCCGGTATCCTTGCGCAGCGCCGCCGGCATACCCTTTCGGAAACCGCCGGGTGGCATCACACGGTAGAAATCGACATCGGCCTTGGCGGAAATCATATTGCCGAGACCGTCGACGCCGATCTGCATGCGGTCGATTTCCTCGAAGCTGCGCGTGCCGTCCGGGAAAAACCCCTGCCGCGCCTTGGTGTCTGGGGCCCCGGGCGCCGCACATTCTTCCTCCCAGGCAGCGCCGTCGCTTTGTCGCGCCATATAGGGCAGGGGGTAGAGCCCGTCCTCCGGTGCCAGCTCGATCGCGTAGACCGGCTTGTCACTTGCGGCGGTGCGCTCCTCTTGGAATTTGCCGGAGGCGTTGATATAGCCGTCCGGCGGACCGTATAGCTCGGCGCTGTCGATCTCGAGCGGGTGCGCGCTGAATTGCTCGACATAGACCGTTGCCGGCGCTGCCAGGCGTTGCGCGCGGAGCACGTCGAAACGCTGCGCCGATCCGTCCGCGTTCGGTCGCGCGGCCAAACCATATTTGGTCCGCGCTTTGTTCGACGTGACGAGGGGCGGCGTGTTCTGAATGGTGGCGCTCGGTCCGGCCAAATGCGCAATGCGTGGCTTCCCTTTCATCCCCTGTCTCCGGCTTTAGGACACGTGACGTTCGCTCGAACCAAGAGCAAGCCGCGTGCCAAAAAAAGCGGGCTGGCACGAGAGTGAGGAAGCGCGCTTTGTCGGTCCCTCGTTCTTGCCGTCGATGCGGCGCATTCTGCTTTGCACCCGTGATGGTCAGGCCAAGGATCGACGCCAGGCATCAGGGTCAGGCCGCTATTCGCGGCAAACCGGAATCGTTTCCGCCGTCGGGCTGGCTGAGTACAATTTTGGCGCAGGAGTGCCCGTTGCGCGACGTTCCTTGCCATCACGCAACGCAATGCACGTCACGCACACGCGCGCTTAACGCCAGGAGGACAACCATGGACGGTAAGATCGGGCTCGAAGAGCATTTCGCCATTCCGGAAACGCTGCGCGATTCCCTCGGGTTCGCGGGTCCTCACCTGATGACCGGCTTGGGGCCGAGGCTGACCGATTTCCACGATCTGCGTCTTGGTCTCATGGACCGGTATGGCGTCGAGATCATGATCCTGTCGCTCAACGCACCGGCGATCCAGCACATCGGTGACGCCCGACATGCGGCGGAGATTGCGCGCCGCGCTAACGATCAACTTGCAGCCGAGATTGCTAAGCGACCGGATCGTTTCCGCGGCTTTGCCGCATTGCCAATGCAGGATCCCGAAGCGGCAACGGCCGAGCTCCGTCGCTGCATCAGGGAACTTGGCTTCGTGGGCACGATGGTCAACGGTTATTCCGAGGTCGGAGGTCGTGACAATAGCGTCTATTACGATGGGAAGCCGTACTGGCCGTTCTGGAGCGAGGTCGAGGCGCTGGACGTGCCGTTCTATCTCCATCCGCGGGAGCCAAGCCAACTCAAGCCCTATGAAGGCCATCCCTGGCTGATCGGTCCGGCCTACGGGTTCGCGGCCGAAACCGGACTTCACGCGCTGCGATTGATGGGGTGTGGCCTGTTCGATGCCTATCCGCGCCTGACGATCGTAATTGGCCACATGGGCGAGGGCCTGACCTTCAATTTGAGCCGCATCGACCAACGCATTGCCTGGTCGCCCGCTGGATATCCGGCGAAGAAGAAGATTTCAGAATATTTTGCGCAGAATTTTTACCTCACCACCTCGGGACACTTCCGCGACCAGGCGCTCATCAATGCCATTCTCGAGGTTGGCGCCGACCGCATTCTGTTCTCGACCGACTACCCGTTTGAGGATGTCGGCGAGGCTGCCACTTGGTTCGACCACGCCAGCATCAGCGAGGCGGATCGCCGCAAGATCGGCCGCGATAACGCCAAGCGCTTGTTCAAGCTGTAGCGCGATGCCGAGACGAGCGGAGCGGCGTCTGGCGAATTGCAAGACCGGCAAGCCGTGCGGCGGATCGGCAGGAGAGATGGATCGACGGCTGCCCCGCTCACCTAGTCGCGCAATTGGGGCAGCACCTTGCGGGCGTAGAGCTCGAGCGACCGAAGCGTGCGCTCGCCGAGTTCGAATGCCGGTATCAGATCGAAAATGCCGGCACCAAGTTGGCGCCGGATGCGGTTCGCTTGCGCCACGACGGTTGCCGGGCTGCCGATCATGACCTGGCCCAGATCGACGCGGTCTGCGAGCGTCGGGGTGCGGCGGTTGCGTGCCCGCTGGTTGGCATGGTCCGCGCCGTAATAGCCCGTTCCGGCGATCGCTGCCTCCAGCGCCTGGTTGGCCAAAACCGGGCTGCCACGCTGGCGGCGCGCATGGCTCGCCTCGAAATCCGCGACGGCTTGTTCGTCGCTATCCGCGACATGAAAGCCGAGCCGATAAAGAATGTCGTTGGGTTGCGGCTGCCAGCCGACGCAAGCCGCTTCTTCGCGGTAGCGCTTGACCGCCTCGGTGGCGAGCGGCAAGGTGGTGACCGCCAATGCCAGGCTGACGCGTTGCCGCGCCGCGAACGCGGCGGACTCCGGGCTTGATCCCGACATATAGATCGGCGGATGGGGTTGTTGCACCGGGCGCGGCCACACCGCTATCGAACGAAAGGAAAAATAACGGCCCTGCCAACCGAATGGTTGGCTCTGCGTCCACGCTTCGCGAATCAACTGGAATGCTTCCTCGAATCGAGGCCGCGATTCCGATGGATTTATGTTGTAAGTGACATTTTCGTTCGGCGTGCCGCGCAGCATCCCGGCGACGATGCGACCGTTGCTCATGGCGTCAAGCATCGCGACTTCTTCGGCGACGCGCACCGGATTGAGCATCGGAATCAGCGAGCCCAGCAGGGCGATCTTAGCCCGCTTTACCACTTGGGTCATAGCGCCGGCAAACACGGTCGGATTCGGCGTCAGCGAAAACGGCCCGAAATGGTGCTCGGTCAGGCCAACCCAGTCATAACCGACCTCGTCGGCCAGCTTGAACTGGTCGAGCGCCGTCTGCATCGAACGGTCGGCTTCCTTTGCCAGATAGCCGTCGCTCGGGGTCGGCCAGCCGCGGGTTACCGCGCCCTGGTAAAAGACAGGCGATGTGAATGACGCCAACATGGTGGATCGGATCCGCAGTTAGTGAAAAACCATCTCGCTCCGCGCTGCCATCGCAACGCATCGTCGATCGCTGCGGGTCCGGCCTGCAACGAAGCTGCTTGCCGATTGACAGTCTAACGACAGATCCCTGAAAGTCACCCATGGCAGAAGCGGGCGCAATACGAATCAACGGATTCCGAACCAGCTGCAACGTGCTGCATGCCACTGCTGGACGGCACATTGGGGACAGACGTGAAATGGATCTGTTGAAATAGTGAGGGGTCGTATGGCGCGATCATTGCGCATTGGAGTGGTTGGCGGTGGCATCGGTGGCTTGGCGGCGGCGCGCGCCATGCTGATGCGTGGGATGGAGGTTGTTGTTTTTGAGCAAGCTTCCGGACTGACCGAATTTGGCGGGGGCCTTGTACTCACACCAAACGCCCTTATCGCGCTGCGCGCGCTCGGCCTCGAAGAGCGCGCCCTCGCCGACGGGTTTCAGTCGACGAGCCAGGTCGTACGCAGCTGGCGCAGCGGTCGTGTCATTCTACGCAATTCATTTGATCGCTACCGTGCCTTGTTCGGCGCTTCCAGCGCGACTATCCATCGCGGCGATATGCAGAGGTTGCTTGCCGAGTTTGTGCCCGCAGGTGCACTCCGGCTGGCGTCGCGTTGCACCGAAGTCGAATCCCGACCGCACGCTGCTGTCGCGCGCTTTGCCGATGGAAGCGAGTTTGAAGCGGATATCATTGTCGGTGCCGACGGGATTCATTCCGCCGTACGTTCGAGCACGTTTGGCCCGGAGAATGCCCATTTCACTGGCTTGATGTGTTGGCGCGGCCTCGTCGATTCGAGGCAGCTGCCGCGGGGGCTCGTCGCGCCCGAGCAGAGCGCATGGTGGGGACCCCACGGCCACGTCGTGCATTATTACGTGCGGCGTGGCGCGCTGTTAAATTGGGTCGCCCACATCGAAACCGACAGCTGGCTTGAAGAGTCTTGGTCGACCCCGGGCCACATTCCCGAGCTGCTTGACACCTACAAACATTGGAACCATCAGCTCACAAGGATATTCGAGGCAACCGGGCCGTGCTACAAATGGGCGCTCTATGATCGCGACCCGCTACACGCATGGAGCCGCGGTCGCGTCACCCTGCTCGGCGATTCGGCGCACGCAATGCTGCCCTACCTCGCTCAGGGCGCAGCCCAGTCGATCGAGGACGCGTGCGTGTTGGCCGCTGTCCTGGCCGAGGCGCCGCAAGAACCGGAGGCGGCGCTCAAGCGCTACGAAACGTTGCGCCTGCCCCGTACCAGCCGGATTCAGCTCGGCGCGCGCGAACGCGGGCGCATCAATCACCTGAGCTCACGGTGGTCGCGCTTTAAGCGCGACGCCAGCATCGTATGCCACAACTGGATCGGCGCGAAAAGCGGACCCCAGGACATCGGATGGATCTATAAGTATGACGCGGGTTGCGTGCCAACTGAAGAATTGGTCGCCTGATTCGGAGCCTATCCCGGAAGCTGGACGCCTGCTGCAACAGATCGAAGCGCTGATGAACGGCACCGATGAGATCAAAGGCATCATCCGCGATCCGGCGGTCAATCAGTGCACCAGGCTGCCTATCGGTTCACGGGCCGAATTGGTGAGCGGGCTCGACCGGAAGAGCTTGGATGCGGCGGAGAGAAGGGCTCGCCGGAGTGGCCGCGGCGACTTCGCGTTTTTGGTGGGGCAACCCGAAGAGATCCGGAACGCTTACCGCGCCGCCACGGGAATCGACTATTAGCGGGTCTCGGCTGTCAAGCCGCAGCGCCGGTAATTCGGTGATGGCGGTCCGACGCGGGCGGAGCGTCGGTGTGCCGCCACAGGCTTCGTTGTTGTGATCCAAAGAGTGTGGAACGCGTCCAAACCGTCAGGTCATAACCGCCGATCGGCCGGCACGGCGGCCGAACACCGCAGCGCTGGAGAGACCCGCACCGCCAGCATAGTTGAAATAGAATAGGCCCCCCATCATTTCGCCGGCGGCATAAAGGCCCGGGATGTGCCTACCTGCGGCATCGAGCACGTGTCCCGCTGCGTCCGTGCGAACACCGCCGAAAGTGAAGGTCACGCCACAGGTGACGCCATAGGCTTCGAACGGTGGTGTATCGATCGTCTGGGCCCAATTGGTCTTGTCGATTGCGAGGCCTGCGGTACGGCGCCCGTCCTTCCGTCCAGGATCGAAGGGAACGTTGTTGCAAACCGCCCGGTTGAAGTCGGCGACCGTTGTCAGAAAGCCGTCGCGGTCCACGCCTTCCATTTTTGCGGCCAGCGATTCCAGGGAATCTGCCGCAACCCGGCAGGAGCGGCGAGTGCGGTATTCGGCGTGGATCAGGGCGGCAACCTTGGCGTCGTAGACCTGCCAGGCAAATTGGCGCGGTTGCGCCAGAATTTCACGCCCCATTTTTGCATAGATATGACTGCGCACGTCTTCGCCCTCGTCGACGAAGCGCTCGCCACGCGCATTCACCATTATTCCGTAGAGGAAATCGTCGCGCTTCCAAACCGTGCCGAATTCGAGTTCGTTCACGTCAGGCGCGTTCAAGTCCCAACTCGTCGAATGGCAACCGGACCAGTTGCCGCATGATTGCGCGCCGACGGCGAGCGCCATTCGCAGACCGTCGCCGTTATCGAATCGGCTGCCCCTCACCTTCGCAAGATCCCAGCCCGGGCCAAGGTAGCGGACGCGCCACTCGGGATTGGCTTGAAACCCGCCCGCCGCGAGCACGACACGATCGGCTCCAAACTCGGCGCGCTTGCGGCCTTGCCGGGCCAACACGCCGCGAATTCCGGCCTCGGTATCAAGCAGCGCTTCGGCGCGGGTATCGTAGTGAATGGTGATGCCCCACTTCTCGGCTCGGGCAAAGAGCGCATCGGAAATACCGGCGCCGGCACCCCATGCCTCCAGCCCACCACCACCGCCAAAATCGACCTTGCCGTCGGGCAATTTTAAGGCCCATTCCCACATCGGCAGGAAGCGCACGCCCTGCTCCTTCAGCCAGAGCAAGGTCTGATAGCTGTCGTCGACCAAGGCATCAACGAGACCGGGATCGCAACGATATTGGGTGAGTCGGGCGATATCGTCGAAATATTGTGCGCGGGAATAAGTGCCGAAAAGGCCGCGAGCACGCTCGGCGGCTGTGAGATCCGGCACCAGGCGATAGACATCAGCGGCGCCAGAGCTGACGAATCGCATGGCGGAGTTGGAAAAGCGTGTATTGCCCCCGCGCTCGGCCGGCGGCGCGCATTCGAGGACGCTGACGTCAGCGCCTTCCTCCCGGGCCGACAGCGCCGCTGACAATCCGGCGATGCCGGCCCCCACCACCAACACCTCGACCATTGGCAAGCGCTCCCATGTCCGACGGGAACGCGAGAATACAGGAAGATAGCGCAAGCCCGGCAAACAAATGCCGTAGCGGGCGCATGTTTACAGCGCAGAATGCCGGGGTTAGCTTTTGCAGGACGGCCAAAAGAAACCGAAATCCGCTTCGATGCGATGGTGACGAGGGCCGCGTCCCGGGAAGGAGATACGATGACCGAAATCTCCCGGCGCGAAGGACTCACGGCGTTGATGGCGGCGGTCGCCTCCCTCGCTGTGCCGCGCGTGGTTCGCGCCGCCGAATCCGAGATCGTCATAGGCAACCCGAATGCGCTGACCGGGTTCCTCGGCGAGGACGGCCTTCGCGGAACCTGGGGACTGCTTCTTGCAGCCGATGAAGTGAATCGCCAGGGTGGCATCAAATCGCTCGGCGGCGCGAAGCTCAGGGTCATTCCCGCGGACACCACATCGGACAACCCGACTCAGGGGGCAAGCGTCAGCCGGCGCTTGATCGCCGCCGATCACGCCCTGATGTTATTCGGCTGCGAGGCCAGCGCGATCACCCTGGCGGCACAGATCGAAGCGGAGAAGTCGCAGATTCCGTTGATCACAGGGTCCTATTCCGATGCGCTGGTCCAGCGCGGCATGAAGTACACCTTCAAGATCAGCAAGAAAGCATCCGAATTATCCAATGCGTCGCTCGATGCGACGGTGACGATGATGAAGGGTGCGGGCGTTCCGGTTCAAAGCATAGCGATCTGTACTTCGTCGACCGCGGTTGATGCCATCATCTCCCGAACGCTGCCCGTCGAGGCGAAGCGCATTGGGTTGCCGGTGGTGGCCGCTGTGAGCTTTGAAAGCGGATTGACTGATCCTTCGGTCGTGATTCAACCCATATTGCAGAACCGACCCGATCTGGTCGTGCTCAGCGCGGGTCTTCAGGACAGTGTGCTGATCATGCGCGCCCTGCGCGGCATTGGCATCAAGACGCCGGT
>Ga0123356_10001981_pt1 | contig 22149 bp, 17 predicted proteins | sample TergutEmb28metaG_2_FD_92546 | JGI IMG/M metagenome (GOLD analysis project Ga0123356, IMG submission 92546) | Embiratermes neotenicus P3 segment gut microbial communities from Petit-Saut dam, French Guiana - Emb289 P3 | ecosystem: Host-associated > Arthropoda: Insects > Digestive system > Gut ... | reverse complement strand
CTGTTGCCCAAATCACGCAAATGTTTGAATGTCTCCACCAGACGATAGTTGTCAGCTGGATGCAAGCCGATGGTGGGCTCATCACAAATATACATCACGCCCATCAGTCCGCTACCGATTTGTGTCGCCAAACGGATGCGTTGACCCTCACCGCCGGAAAGTGTTCCCGCAGAACGCTCAAGCGTAAGATAATCCAGCCCTACATTCACCAAAAAACGCAGCCGCGATGAAATTTCCTTGAGAATTTCGCGGGCAATCGTGCTCTCCTTATTGCTAAGGACAGTCTGCTCAGCACCAAGGGCAGAGACCCATTCCATTGACTTACTCACAGACATACCAGCAGCCTGTACGATATTTACGCCGCCTATGGTCACCGCAAGTGCCTCAGGCTTAAGACGCCTGCCGCCGCAGACCTGACACGGCAATGTCACCATATAATGCTCAAGTGCCATACGTGACAGCTCAGACTCGGTTTCACGATGCAGGCGTTCAAGACGCGGAATGACGCCCTCAAAGCCGTCATGATACGGGCGAGGCCTGCCAAAACGATTGCGATAAACATGTGCCTCTCCGCCCTCTCCATAGAGCACCAACTGCAGAAAATCCGCATTGAGATCTTTCACTGGTGTGTTTAGCGAAAAATGGTGCCGCTGCGCCAGACTCTCCAGTTGCGAGAAATACCATGTCTGCCACTGGTATGGATGAATTGCCCCCTCCGCGAGTGAAAGCTCCTTGTTCGGTATTACAAGTTCCGGGTCAAACTCCATTTTCACGCCTAAACCGGTGCAGGCAGGACAAGCACCATGCGGGCTATTGAAGCTAAATGTACGGGGTTCCACCTCACCTATACTGATGCCGCAATCAGGACAGGCAAACTGTTCGGAGAAGAGAATTTCCTCTCCTTCCACTATGGAAATTAACACTACCCCCTTGCCTTGTTTGAGTGCCGTTTCCACCGAGTCGGCAATGCGGGGCAAGTTACCTTCCTGCCCGATGACCAAACGATCAATAACAACCTCCAAGGTGTGCTTTTTTTTCTTATCCAGCTCAATATCACTATCAAGCTCCATGGTCGTGCCGTCAACACGCACGCGGGCGTAACCACTGCGGCGCAGTTCCTCAAAGACCTCTTTGTACTCGCCTTTACGGTCTTTTACAATTGGCGCAAGTACAAGTATGCGCGAGCCGGCAGGCAACGCCTGCACAGCATCCACAATCTGCTGTACCGTTTGCATGGAAATCTCACGTCCACACTGCGGGCAATGCGGATGCCCTACGCGCGCAAAAAGCAGGCGCAGATAATCATAAATTTCAGTGATGGTTCCAACTGTGGAGCGCGGATTGTGACTAACCCCCTTTTGGTCAATGGAAATAGCAGGGCTAAGCCCCTCAATGTAGTCCACGTCGGGTTTTTCCATGCGCCCCAAAAATTGTCGCGCATAGGCTGAGAGGGACTCCATATAGCGCCGCTGTCCCTCGGCATAAATGGTATCAAATGCCAGTGAGGACTTACCCGAGCCGGAAACACCGGTAATAATCACCAGCTTGTCGCGCGGAATCGCCACGTCAACATTCTTGAGATTATGCTCGCGTGCGCCCTTGATGAAAATGGTATTGTAAGGCATAAATTTACCTGCACATTTTAGCATCGCCTTTACTTTGGGGCAAACCTAAATATATCCACGCCAGCTTCGGTTTACGGATGTGGATGCTTGGTATATACTCCTGTCAGACAAATTTTGGGGTTGATTTTTCGTTGAGCAAAATGAATTACTATCTCGGCATTGATGTCGGCTCTGTTTCCACCAAACTGGCGCTCCTTGACACCGAGAACCAGCTGGTTGCACAGGCGTGTCTGCCAACACATGGGCAACCGGAAGCGGCGGTGAAAGCCGGTCTGCTAACCATTCAGCAGCAACTCCCTCAAGACGCAACCGTAGCATCAGTGGCAGTTACCGGTAGCGCCCGTGAATTGGCAGGAAACATTGTTGGTGCGGATATAGTCAAAAACGAGGTTACCTCTCATGCGGCAGCTACCCTGCACTATTTTCCGCACGCACGAAGCATAATTGAAATCGGCGGACAGGACAGCAAAATCATTGTACTCAAAGACGGACTGGTGCTGGATTTCGGCATGAACACCGTTTGCGCTGCCGGCACCGGCAGTTTCCTTGACCACCAGGCGCAACGGCTGGGATTGACAATGGAAAAGTTTGGTGAGCTTGCCTGCTTTTCAAATACACCGGACCATTTTTCAGGGCGCTGTACCGTTTTCGCCGAGTCCGAGATGATTCACAAACAGCAAAGCGGCGCCAAGCTGGAAGATATACTATATGGTTTATGCCAAACTCTGGTGCATAACTACCTCAACAGCGTAGCAGCGGGAAAGGAAATACTCACGCCTGTGATATTCCAGGGAGGATTAGCTCTCAATCGCGGTATTGTGCGCGCTTTGCAACAAGAGTTGCATTGTCAGCTGATTATCCCGCAGGCGCCGCAGCTTATGGGTGCGTTCGGTGCAGCATTGCTAGCCGCAAAGCACGCACCAGACGCACAATCGCAATTTAAGGGATTTTGCATCTAGTCATTCTGCATCAACAACAAAGAGCAGCGATTGGCGCACCTGCCCGCGTGTATAAAAGACATGTTATAATGGTATGCTGGCAAAGTTCCCAAACAGCGCTGTCGCCACTGCCAGACACACATATTTGCGCAACGCAACCCGAATGAGGTCAAAAATGAGCCAAGAAAATACGAATCAAAAATTTGATGTGGTAATTATCGGAGGCGGCCCGGCAGGGCTTTCAGCCGCAATATATACCGCACGTGACCGCCTAAACACGCTACTCATTGAAAAAAGTCTCATCGGCGGCATGATTAACGAGGCCGACAAAGTGGATAACTACCCCGGATTTCCGGAAGGTGTTTCAGGGATGCAGTTGACACAAAAAATGCACGAGCAGGCGCAGAAATACGGCTTACAGGAAGCCGCATCAGAAGTGCTCTGCATCTCGGCGCTTCCACCGTATGGCTTTGGCGTAAAAACCACCGATGATGAATATACGACAAAGGCCGTCATAATTGCCGGCGGGTCAGATAAGCAGCGGCTGAATATCCCCGAGGAGAAGGAATTTACCGGACGCGGCGTTTCATACTGCGCTACCTGTGATGCGCCTTTCTACCGCGAAAAAACCGTGGCAGTTATTGGAGGCGGCAACTCAGCCTTATATGAAGCATTGCACCTGGCCAAATTTGCCAGCAAGGTATATATCATTCACCGACGGGAGCAACTGCGTGCCACAAGCATTATGCAGGAACGCGCCAAAGCGGAGGCAAAAATTGAATTTATCCTCAGTACTGTGGCAGAAGCCGTGCAAGGAGAGCATTTCGTAGAAAAGCTACTGCTTAGAAACGTAAGCACCGGGCAAACCTCTGAGCTTAAGCTTGATGGCATATTTGCCTCCATAGGCATCATACCCAATACCGCTTATCTAAAAAACCTGCTGGCGCTGGACGAGGGCGGTATGATTGTCGTGGACGGGCATATGCAAAGCAGCATTCCCGGAATTTTTGCAGCCGGGGATATCCGCCATAACTCAATTCGCCAAGTCATCGCCGCATCAGGTGATGGTGCGGTCGCTGCCTTAAGCGCTAAAAGATGGGTTGAAGAAAGATAATTTCTCAGAGCCGCAAACTACAAAAATAAAAAGCAAAATAGCCCCTCTGCCATGTTTTCAGTAGGTGAAGCATAGGTTATAATGTAGGGCTGATATTTTCCTGAGGTAATACTGCCATGAAAGTCATTTTTCTAAAAGATGTTCCCAATGTTGCCAAAGCTAATGAAATCAAGGAAGTGAATGACGGGTACGCACGCAACTTCCTCATTCCCAAAAAGCTGGCTGTTTTGGCAAACGCTGATATTCAACAGCATCTGGAGGCCCAAAAGCGCGCCGAGACACGCCGCAAGGAGGAGTACAAGGCTGAGCTAAAGGTTCTGGCCCAACGCATTGAAAACGTAACTGTTAACCTGAAAGGTAAGGTAGGCAACAAAGGGCAGCTTTACGGCTCAATTACGAATAGTGACATCGCCGCGGCGCTATCAAAACTGCTTGGCAGCGAAATCGACAAGCGCAAAGTGGAACTGACCGAACCTTTGCGCCATACGGGCACATTTGAGGCGCTCGTACGCCTTTCAAGTGATCTGACGCCCGGAGTAAAAATCATCATCAGCAGTGAGGAAAGCTAAATGGCCGGCGTTAATCTACCACCTCACGATATAGACGCCGAGGAGGCCGTCAACGGCTCACTGCTAATCGACGGCAAATGCGTATATCAAGTAGCTGTTTTATTGCGTCCGGACGACTTCTTATCCGAGGCCAACCGCCTGATATATCAGGCGGTGCTGAGCATTTATCACCGCGATGAAGCAATCGACCAAATCACTGTAGCCCAGGAACTGGACCGACAAGGGCTACTGGATAAAATCGGCGGCGCCGCATACCTGAACCACCTGATTTCCGTTGTACCCACATCCTTGGACATTGAGCATTACGCCCAAATAGTCTATCGTCTATCAATAATGCGCCAGCTCATATCGGCCGGCGACAAGATTTCCACTCTGGGTTATGAGGCCGACCCAGATACTGGCAGCACCCTTAACAAAGCCGAGGACGTACTGTTCCGCCTGCGCAACGAGCGCGGACGTTTGGATTTCGTGTCCATCAAGAGCATTCTGGAAAAATACTTTGAGGAAACCCCAAAGCCGGAAGAGGGTCTTTACCAGCGCATACCACACATCAACACAGGCTTTCACGGACTGGATGAATTGCTCGGTGGCATGCAACGCTCCGACCTGATTGTATTGGCCGGACGCCCGTCAATGGGTAAGACATCCCTTGCCATGAACATCGCACGCAACGCTGCCATAGACCAGGGTGCCTGTGTGGCTATTTTCAGCCTTGAGATGTCAAACGAGTCGCTAGTGCAGCGCCTGCTGGCATCAGAGGCTGAGGTGAACTCCAAACGCATACGGCTGGGAAGCAACAACTTTGAGGAAGAACAGGCCATTATGGATGCGCATGGCAAGCTTTCCTCGGCTTCCATATATATTGATGATTCCCCAATGGTACGGGTGGTTGAAATGCGCAGTAAAGCACGCCGTCTGCACTATGAACAGCCATTGGACTTAATCATCCTCGACTACCTGCAGTTGCTGCAAAGCGAAGGACGCTCGGAAAACCGCGTACAGGAGTTATCCAACATCACCCGTTCGCTCAAGGGTCTTGCACGCGAGTTAAATGTTCCGCTAATCGCTGTCTCGCAGCTCTCACGTGCCGTGGAAGGACGCGCCACCCATATACCCCAACTCTCAGACCTTAGGGAATCGGGGGCCATTGAGCAAGATGCCGACATCGTGATTTTCATCTACCGCGATGAGGTATACTACAAAACCGAAGAGGAGTGGGAACGCGAACATCCGAATCAGGTGTATCCGCGCGAGATTGCCGACATCATTGTGGCCAAACATCGCAACGGTCCTATCGGACAGGTCAAAGTGCGTTTTAAGAACGCTCTTACCAAATTTGATAATCTGCACGATGCAACAACGCAACTGCCATGAAAAACTTTGACGGATTCCCTGCCAATATGCAGTGCACACCCATTCCAAACCTCTTTCTGAGTTTGCTCATGCCGGATATGGATGCAAACGAACTGAAGTGCGCACTTTTCATTTTTCAGGCAATCTACTCAAAAAAAGGTAGCCTGCGATACGTCAGCCAGAGTGAGCTTTTCTCAAACGCCTCACTACTTGCCGGCATGCAAAGCACGGGTAAGTCCGCTGCCGAGACGCTTGAGGACTCTTTGGCATCAGCCGTAAAACGCGGTGTCGTCATCCGTATAGAGACCACAAAAGAAAACGCATGCGAGCATTTGTACTTTCTAAACACACCGAATGACCGCCGGGCGGTTGAGAAAATACGCAACGGAGACCTCAAACTGCCCAAAATTGAAGCTGTAAGACCGGCTTTTATTCCAGCAAAGCAGCCGGACATTTTCAGCCTCTATGAAGAAAATATCGGCATGCTGACACCTATGATCGCCGAAGAGTTAAAGGATGCGCAGGCGCAGTATTCAGAGGAATGGCTCCGCGATGCCTTGCGCGAGGCGGTTTATGCCAACAAGCGCAACTGGCGCTATATTTCACGTATACTGGAACGCTGGAGCAGCGAAGGTAAAAAAGATGGAACATATAGGCAAAATGCTTCCCAAGAAGACCCCGACTGGTATATCCGAGGTCAATACGGACACCTTATACACCGCTAAAAAACAGTCGCACACTGAAAACGTCTGCACCATCTGCAATGGTGCCGGCTTCGTTTATCCCCTGTTTGCTGACGGCAAAACAAATTACAGCAGTGCTATTCCATGCCAGTGCATGCAAAATCAAGGCACTGACAGGCACCGCAAACAACTGGAAACCTATGCAAACCTAGGTGCTCTGAGAAGTGTTTCTTTCGACAAGCTCGCGCCATATGGATGCAGCGGAGATGCCCGACTGCAACAGCGTTTCGGCGCCGCCTTCACGGCAGCCAAAAAGTTCGCAGCAGCACCATCCGGCTGGCTGGTATTCATCGGTGCTGTGGGAAGCGGCAAAACACACCTGGCCGCGGCGATTGCAAGCGAGCGTATATCATGCGACTCTGTGGTATTTTTCATCACCGCCGCCGATTTGCTGGATCACTTACGCTCGGCTTTCAGCCCTGACAGCACGCAAACATATGACCGTTTGTTCGATCAGGTGCGCAATGCGCCGCTCCTGATTTTGGATGATTTGGGAGTACAAGCCACCACTCCTTGGGCGCAGGAAAAACTAGATCAGCTTTTGACGCACCGCTTCAACTACGAACTACCTACCGTCATAACATCTGAAATCACACCGGATCAGATGGAAATGCGTTTGCGCAGCCGTCTGAAAAACGAAACGTTATGCCAGTTGTTCTCATTGGATGATGATATCAATGTAGCTGATTACCGCTGGAGAGAAGGGCTGGAACTGCAAAAAAATATGACTTTTGCGACTTTTGACCACCGCCGCATCAACTTACCGCAGGAGCAGCAGGATAATCTATCGCACGCTTATGATCTGGCGCTTGGTTTTGCCAAGGCACCCGACGGCTGGGTAATATTCCAGGGAGGAACCGGCTGCGGTAAAACGCACCTTGCAGCAGCCATCGTAAATTTCCGCTTTCAGGCCCAACAGGCGGCGCAGTTTGTGGTAGTGCCGGAGTTTTTGGACCAATTGCGCTCCACTTTCTCGCCGGAGAGCAAAACTTCTTACGACCGGCTTTTTGAGAATATAAAGACGACCCCACTGCTGGTGCTGGATGATTTCGGGGCGCAGAATGCCACCCCCTGGGAAAAAGAAAAGCTGTACCAAATAATCAACTACCGCTACAACGCACAATTACCCATGGTAATCACCACTAACATGCGGCTGGAGGAAATCGAAAGCCGTATCGGCTCGCGCCTGGCTGACCCGAAAATGAGTACCCCTTTCAACATAACAGCACCTGACTTCCGCACAAGTATGGTGTCATCGGTGCCCGCAAAACAACCCTATCAGAAACACCGAAACTCCGAACGTTCAAAATAAAGGATAATGCATTGTTTGAAGATTTTGAGATTGAAATTCACTGTCCGGAATGTGATGCCGAGTTGGAGGTAAAACTCAGCCAGATCAAGCGACAGGAAAGCATCCCTTGCCCAGGATGCCACAAAAACATCAACCTAAGACCCGATGAGGCACCAAGCGCAGCCGAAACTCAGGCAGTAGATGACTCATTTGCCAACATCAGGCAAACCATTGAAAGTTTTCAGGAACCCCAAGTCTAAAGTTGCCGTGGCGTGCCGCCGCATTTGCGAAAATGCAGAATCAGATGCAACACGCCGCAGGCAAGCTATTATTTTATGCAGATTCGTTTTGGGGAACCTCTTTTGTCGTTTCGCCGTTTTGCGCATTGTTCGCTTCACTCAAAGCGCCGGGCGTCTCACCTCCGGCAGGCTGTGAGGCAGGTGCCGCCATAGAGCGGGATGCTTGTGGTGCGCCTTTTGCAGACGGGCGGGGTTCCAGTATTTTAACCTTTGAGGCAGGCAGCTCAATGCGCACTCCTGTTTCATACTCCACCAGAACCTTCTCTTCCAGAGTGTTCTGCCCCACCACAACGCCATTACCTGTATCGGTCATGACGCGCTGCCCATTGGACGGCATCCTTTCCTTAAGCGCACGATATTGTTCGCATTCATAACCAAGACAACAAAGCAAACGCCCGCACACTCCCGAGATCTTCATAGGGTTAAGCGGCAAATCCTGTATTTTAGCCATCTTGATGGAGACCGGCGAAAACTCATCCAAAAAAGCAGTGCAGCAGTGTTCACGTCCGCATCTGCCGAAGCCACCCAGCAATTTGGTCTCATCGCGCGGTCCTATTTGGCGCAACTCAACACGCACTTTTAGGCTACGGCTTAGCTCACGCACCAAATCACGAAAATCTACGCGTCCGTCAGCGCTGAAAAAAACCACCAAATGCGAGGCATCCAGGTTATACTCGGCGGAAATAAGCTTCATAGGCAGATTGATCTCTCCCACCAAACGATTCGTTTCTGCAAGCGCATCACGTTCTTTGGAGCACAACTGCGCTGCGCGCTCAATATCCTCTGCATTTGCCAGCCTTAGAACAGGCTTAATGGGCTCAGCCAACTCCTCTGCGGCATCTTTGGTTGTAAACAGCACCACCCGTCCCAAAGCCAGTCCGTTAACCGTTCCAACCACAACATTATCACCCAGCTTTAGACCCAATCCCGCAGGTTCAAAATGATATATCTTGCTGTTTTTGCGAAAACGCACACCTACTATTTCTAACATCACACACCTCTATGTTCCGACTTTTTTTTAAATTCACCGAAGGAATATCCAGCATCATCACATCCAGCACCAAACGCGGGCTGGCATTCTGCCAAAGCTGCCTTAAGGCAATGCTTACAGCAGTTATACCCTTACGGATTTCCTTTATGTTAAATTCTTGCGCTAATAATTGCAATTTGTCGCCATAGTCAAGGTTAACAATTTCGGCTCCTAAGCCTATTTCAAACAACAGCATATCGCGCAGAATTTCCGACAGAGCATCCAATACCTCGCGTACCTCAGCGCGCCTTTGTGTAAAACGGGTAGCGAGCTCAGCGGAAAACTCAAAACGCGTCTCCAGATTACCGGCGAGCACATCAAACAGACGGCTTAGGCGTGCTGCGCGACGTTCCAGCACACTTTCATCGGAGACTGCCATCAGTGCTGAGCCGGGACAACCTCGGCTCAGGCGACTTAATAAACGTGCTTTTTCAGCGGCAACTCCCTGTGACAACAACGCCGCCTCAATTTTGGACGCAGCCACAGGTCTCAAATCCAAGCGCTGACAACGCGATATAACCGTCTCCGGCAGGCGGGATGGCTCATTGCTCAAAAGCAAAAATATTACCTTCTCCTGCGGTTCTTCCAGCGTCTTTAAAAGACAGTTAGCCGCCTCAGACGAAAGCATCTCTGCCGCATCGATGATAAACACGCGGTATTTCCCCTCAAATGCCGGCAAGTTGACCCAATGCTGGATATCATCACGCACTTGCTTAATGCTGATTTCGGTGCGCAGGCTGGATTTGTCATCCGAGGAGGAATTCTCCAATGCCACCACCCGCACGTCAGGATGTGTTGCAGCGGCAATACGCCGGCATACAGGGCAAACCCCGCAAGGGCTCTCCGCCTGACAGCAATTGAGCGCTTGCGCAAGTGTCAAAGCCAGCGTCATCTTGCCGATATGGGGCAACCCGCAAATCAAATAGGCATGCCCCAAAGTACCATTGTGTAAGGCTTTCTTGATGCGGGCTTGCGCCAGTTCATGACCTATCACCTGCCACATACCAAACTCCCAGTTTCTACGGCATATCGCAACAGGTAATGTCCTGATAGGTTTCGCGACGGCGAACAAGACGATCACGACCGTTGGATAACATCACGATTGGCGGTCTGAGAGCAGCATTATAGTTGCTGGACATGGGCAGGCAGTAAGCGCCGCACACAGGCACAGCGATAATATCGCCGGAAGAGACCGATGGCAACATGATATCATGCACCAATATGTCACCGGACTCACAGAAGTGCCCGGCTATTGTGACCTGCTCAGTATTTTCCTCGTTCATGCGATTGGCCAGCACTGCTTCATAGCGCGCCGCATAAAGTGCCGGACGGATGTTATCCGCCATACCGCCATCCACTGCCACATAACGCACCGGTCCGGCAACATCTTTGATGCTTCCAACACGGTATAGCGCCACACCGGACTGCGCAACAATAGAACGCCCGGGCTCAATGACCAATTTCGGAGGCTCCATATTTAAAGACTGACATAAGACCATAATACGCCCGGTAATCTGCCCGGCGTAGTAGGATATCTCGGGTACTTTGTCCTCAACAGTGTAAGGCACCGCATAACCACCACCAACATTGAGTTCCTGCAGCTCAAAAGCATACTTATCTTTCGCATCAAAGGCTAGTTTCATCACGACATCTATGGCATCCAGATAAGGGGTTGCCTCGCCAATTAGCGAGCCGACATGAAAATGCAGTCCCACAAGATTAACGCCGGATAGCGACATAGCGCACGAAATGCCCTCCTCGGCATCACACAGCGGAAAGCCAAATTTGCTGCCGGCACCACCCGTGGCGATATGGCTATGGGTATGGGCATCCACACCGGGGGTAATGCGCAGCAAAATATCCTGAATCATGCAGCTTTCATCAGCCAACGCCGCTAAAGCGCGCAGCTCATCAATGTTATCCACCACAATGCGCCCGACCTGCTGTTTGAGTGCTGCGCTTAACTCGTCAGATGACTTATTGTTGCCATGAAAATAAATTCGCTCCGGCGGGAAGTCGGCTGTTTTGGCAATATGAAGTTCGCCTCCGGAAACCACATCCAGCCCCAAACCTTCTTCTTTTAATAGAGCTGCGAGGGACGTATGAAGAAAAGCCTTACCTGCATATACCACGGTGGTATTGGGGTAGCGCTTACCAAACTCATTCTTGAATTCGCGGCAACGACTGCGCAGCGTCAGCTCGTCGAAAAGATAAAGCGGCGTCCCATATTTTGCCGCAAGCTCAATCGCGTCACAACCACCTATAACCAAATGGTTTGCATCGTTAATATTTGTTTCATAGGGGAAAAGCGTTATTCTATTGTTCATCGTACATTTATGATAGCAATGGCAGCAAGCAAACGTCAATCAAAAGTCAAATACCATCAAACTCAAAACTGTTGGAAGTTCAGTCTACCGAATAAACCTAGATGGTTCGACTGTGGAAGGTCTTGGTAGCGCATACGGGATTCGAACCCGTGATCTCATCCTTGAGAGGGATGCGTCCTAGGCCTCTAGACGAATGCGCCAAACACCAACATAAGACGTAGATGGCTGGGGAAGAAGGATTCGAACCCTCGCCGGCGGAGCCAGAATCCGCTGTCCTACCACTAGACGATTCCCCAGTATAAACAAGGCGGTCATTATAGCACCAGGGCTATGCATGAAGCAAGAACTCGCATTGCATTGCAGACAAAACGTAAATTTGAAAAGGTGTATTGGACATATACAAAAAGTTGACATCTACAGAGACTTGGGTTACAGTTTTGTATAGCATCAGTGGTCTATTATGGTAATTCCTAAGAAATTTTGCTTATGGAGGGATGCGCCATGACATTAAATTCAAGAAGAAACAAGTTCGCACTGCCAAAGAAAGTTTTCGCTTTCCTTGGTATCGTGCCTTTGGTGCTCCTGTCGGCATGGGTTCCTACAACATGTCCCGGATGCCACGGGCGTGGGGAAATATCCAGCTATGGCATGGATAATGTAACAGTAATCGATGTCTACATGACTGGTCGCGAAAACTTGGGGACTATAGTCTGCGGCTCACTCCAGGATTATCATATAAATGTTACCATACTGTTAAAAAATACTGGGACCCAAGATGCAAGAGGTCAAGTTATTTTCACGATAACAGATGAGCTTACAGGCAACTCCGTCGACCAGTATTTCCCTGTTAGCATTGACGCAGGGAAGGTAGGCGAATGCGTAGCGTATGGAGAATGGGCTGTACCAGTAGATGACATCCATATGAGCAGACCTCTTTTTTCCGCCACGGTTGCCAACGACCATAACACATGCAAGGTATGTGGAGGCACAGGCAAGGTATCCCTTAACACATGGCCTCTATATAACGCAACCAGTGAACGCATCAATGTTCCGTTTTGGAATTGGCAAAATGATTATGAACCACCACCGCTAGTTTTTGAGGTTGAAGGTGGATACTATATAATAGTACTGGACCCTGAAACCGGCGAGCCTCTCATAAATCCAATAACTAACGACATCATTATGGAATATGTTTATCCCGATGGATTTGATGTTGAGGAATACAAAAAAAGCTTGGGTTACTATTAGCTTGGAGAACATTTTATGAGATATCTCAGGTCTTGCACTTGTAAAATTTTCAATTGGGGGGGACTGGTCATAACAACATGACAGTGGTATAATAAGCAACCGATATAAGTTTTGTTTTAAAAATGGTATTATTGGAGATAGCAAAACAGGGAGGTGATGTACCGACATATTAAGCTGTAGCAATTAGTTCCAATCTGTAATTCTAGGTTGGGTCAAATTTAACTGAGGAGGTTATTAAAAGAAAAAATGTCCGAAAAAGAAAGAGGGGGACTATCTCGAAGAGAGTTCCTCAAAGATGCGGGTTTGGTGGTCGGTGGCGCAACCGTAGGCTCCATGGCTTTTCTGGGAGCGTGTGGTGGTGACCCCCCCACGACAACAGTTATTCAAGAAAAGAACGTCTATGTATGCCCGTTTGATGACACAAGTTTCGCGTCGCTTTCATTATTGCAAGATCATATGGCTCACGCCCATCCCAACGCTAACAATCTTAAGTTAGTAGCTTTCAATATTAATGGTACCGAAAGCGCATGTTACGTAAGGGATACAGAAACATTGGCGACAGTCATACGCGAAAGATTTGGTTTGTTTGGAACCAAAGTGCCATGCAACATGGGTGTATGTGGCGGTTGTACCGTCTTGGTCGACGATCTTCCGGTTTATTCATGTCTTATGCTCGGTATCGAGTGTGGAGGCAAAAGAATTACAACCGTTGAAGGTCTCTCTAGTGTTGCCAATGTCGAAACTGCCATTGGCACAGGGGCGGCCGATTCACTAAGCAGTGTTCAGAGAAGATTCTACGAACAGGATGCTTTCCAGTGCGGCTTTTGCACTCCCGGGTTTCTTATGGCAGGTGCCGGATTGCTCAAGGTCAATAGCAATCCATCGTATGAGGAAGCACGCATGGCCGTTTCAGGTCATATTTGCATGTGCGGCAACATCAAAAAAGTGGTTGATGCCCTAACTGGAAACGGAGGTGTGGTATAATGGCTAGCAATGTAGTCGGAAGAATTGAACCTAGAGACAAGCATAGTTTCGAAATTTTAACAGGTAGGTTTGATTTTTATGGAGATCGCCTAAACGGCAAAAAGTTTTTCGGTGCCGTAAAGTTGACTCCTTGTGTTAAAGGCAAGATGGTGAACATTGAGGACCCAACGTCTTTCTCGCTTGCCTCAATTGCCCTTACGAATCGCGGCTCAGGATATACATGCTCTCCAAAAGTCACTTTTGAAGGTGGAGGTGGAAGCGGTGCAACCGCAAGAGCTTTCGTTCTTGACGGCGTGATAGCAGCCATAGTCCTCGTAAATCGTGGCAGTGGCTATACATCTCCGCCAAGAATCGCATTTGAAGGCGGCAGCGGATACGGCGCAAGCGCCACTTGTACACTTCGTACAACAGAGCTTGATATTGATACCACCGAAGCCCTCGCTGTTCCCGGTGTTCGAGCAGTACTTACAGGGGCAGATGACAGTGGCCTGTATTCCTCAACAACTTCCCCTTGGCTGTATGCAAGACCAGTCGCCGCAGTGGTGGCAGATGACTGGGATACCGCCAATTATGCCTGTGGTCTCGTCAAGGTAAATTATGAGGAAATGGCTGCTGTTTCGGAACCGGACGACGCCATAAGAGTTGGTGCACCGATATATAACAATGCCAATGGTAACTTACTTGCAGAAGGTGGAACTGGCAATGGCGGTGCCCCGGGAAGCTGGGCCGTCACCCGCCCGTCAGGTCAATCTCAAACCGCCTTTGATACAGCGTATGCTGGGTGTTCTTACACGGTTGAGCATGTTGGCGGTTGGACCGCTAACTACCAGCACAATATGTTGGAGCCTCATGGACAGACTGTGTGGTGGGTCGGAGATCACCTCTATGCATGGTATGGCACGCAAGACGTCCATTCTGGCAGAGGTAGCTACACGGGCATTTTCCCCTCCCATACTGTCAATGGCGTATCTGGCACTGCTTTCCAGAACCGGCTGCAGGCCAACAACGTTCATTGTTTCACGCATGGCACCGGCGGAGGTCATGGAGACAAAACTGGTGCTCCTTTAGCATCACTTGCGATTAAAATGTCTCTCTTTGTAGACGGAGCTCCGGTGACACTGGTTCAGTCACGCCCGGTCAATATGGGTACTAACTCTCGTCAGGGTTCGTTTAGAGCTACTTCATTAGCAGGCGGTAGTATCGTGGGCGGCGTTCCTACGGTACAGGCTTTTTCGTGCGATATGTTCTCCACTGCTGGTACGTCCGGCGGAACCGCTATGGGTGCCGCTCCTTACTGGGACGGAATTCAACAGTCTTACACTATCCCCAATCTTCGGTGCAGAAATACTCCAATATACTCTAATCAGCCCGCGCGCGGTGCTTGGCGTTGTGTAGGCGATCCGCCGGCCGCTGCGTGTTATGATCCTGCCCTTGATTTGCTGGCTTATGCCATGGGGACGACGCCTTATCTTTTGCGCCGTGGTATGGCACGCAGAGGCGGACAAACAGCAACCGGTTATAACACATATACCGCCTTGGAATTGCCGCTCATGTTGGATACCCTTGTTGAAATGAGCGACTACAATAACAAGTTTCACCTTCCTAAGGCAAGAGTTGAAGCAGACGGCAGGTACCATGGAATTGGTATTGCCTGCCACGTGGACAATCATGGAACTGTCAACACTTCCGGTCGCAGTATGTCATTGCTCATGACCGTTCTCAACAACAATGTCCATGCCACCGTTTTCCATGGCGGTGCCCGCGGTTGCACTGGTGCTCCGTCTGCTATGTGCTGTATTGTTGCTGACGTTATTGGTCTTAAGTACGAGAATGTAGTTGTTGAGTTTGGTAATACCGACCTCACCTATACCGCCGGTATGCAGGCAGGCTCACAGCACACAACCGGTGCAGGTTATGCTGCCTACAATGTGGCAATGAAAGCTCGTGACGAAATTTATAACAACGCGCTGGCTGCTAGTACTTTCACCAGCGTAGCTGCTCCGACAGATCGCGCTGCCGCAAAAGCGGTCGCTACCATTGATTCTGCCACTAGACGCGTTACGGCTGTTAATCTTGTCGCCGTTTCTGCTGACGATAACCCTCCTGGTGGTAAGGGTTATACTGGAGTCCCGCGTGTTACTTTCTCTGGCGGCGGTGGAAGCGGTGCGGCGGCAGTAGCTTTTGTATCAAATGGTTTGGTAACTCATTTCGCTGTTACCAATCCAGGACAAAACTATACAAGTGCTCCCACTGTAACCGTTGGCTGGATGTCCATTGGCGATCTCGAGTCGAAGGACAATATTGTATCTCTTAAAACTGGGCTCGGCACTGCTTCAGGGAGCATAAATACTTATGCAAGTAACACAAGCATTAGCAATGGTTATTGCGCCAGCAATGCTGCAACCGTTCGTTCTGGTACGTCGCGCGGAAGTGCTGGAGCTTGTGCAGAGGTACTTGTTGACACAGAAACTGGCGAGGTTGAAGTTATCGCCATGTACAACTGCGTCGACACAGGCGGCACTCTTTACAAGAGAGGTGCTATAAAAGAAATGCTTTCCGGTTGCGAGTTGATGGTAGCCCAGGCACTGTTCTATGGCGACATCTATGATCCCAAATCTGCCACCATTCTCAGCGACTACTATACCGAATCAATGTCTCCTACGTCACTTGATATGAATACTCGCAACTTCTATGTTCAGGATATTGAGTCGGGCGATGTAGGTCCTTATGGTGCACATGGTATTGCTGAGCCATGTGTTTCGAATTACTCTGCAATTTGGTGCGCCATCTACAACGCTATCGAAAAGTTCCCCAAACCGGAACTCAGAGCTGCCACCGCCAATATTATTCTCAAGGCCTTGGACGAGGCATAGGAGGAAATACGAATGTTTAGATTTGAACACAAAAACGCTTTTTCTATTGCCGAGGCATCTGAGATACTGAAAGGGAATGCGGCGGTTATTGCTGGCGGTACGGATCTCTTAACCACACTTAAGGGCATGTGTATTCCTGATCCTCCCGACGTCTTAGTCAATATCAAAACCATTGGCGACTTTGACATGAAGCGCATTTGGGTTGATAACGGCACTCTTAGAGTTGGCGCGTGCGCCACCTTAACCGAGATTGCCAACAACGCAGATGTGAATGAGGGCTGGGCAGCTCTGGCTATGGCCGCTCTTAAGGTTGGTACTCCTGAGTTGCGCAACGCTGGTACCATCGGTGGAAATATCTGCCAAAAGCCACGTTGTCTCTACTACCGCAAGGACAAAAATCGTTTCCACTGCCTACGCAAGAATAACGCCCCCCAAGGCGCCTTATGCTACGCCAAAGAAGGTGTGAATTTATACCACTCAATTTTTGGTGCAGATGGTGGTTGTCTTGCGGTTTGTCCGTCGGATACTGCCCCTGCATTGGTAGCATTGGGCGCGAAAATCGTCACCAATAAAAAGCCAAACGGATGGGATGCTGAGGAGTTTTTTGAGATCAAGAGCGATCAAATTAACTCTCTTGATAGAGATGAGTTCGTCACCGAAATCAAAATTCCGGCTCTTCCTGCTGGTACTAAGAGCGTCTACAAGAAGTTCGCTTTCAGAAGATCCTTTGACTTCCCATTGGTAGGCGTTGCTGTCGCCGTAACAACCTCTGGTAGTACAGTAAGCGATGCCTCAATCGTGCTCGGCGGCGTTCATAACATGCCACTGCGCGCGGCTAGTGCCGAAAGTTTCATCAAAGGAGAAACTATTACTGATACCACTGCTGCAGATGCTGGTACCGAGGCAGTGAAAATTGCCAGGGATACGCTTAGCGCATACGAAAATCCAAAGGTTGGATACAAGATTCAAATTGCAAAAACTCTTGTCAAGAGAGCCTTGTTAGAAACAAAATAGTTTGCATTAAGCATTTTTCATCTACAAAAAAAGGGGAGCCAGTTTGGCTCCCCTTTTTTCATCTGCCAGGTTTTTCAAAACCGTTTCAAAATGTCGTGACAAAGATTATATCGGCAAACCATCGGCTTGCATCAAATAGCTAATAAGGATGTGCCATGTTACAGCAAATCCTTAGACGTATCACGAAAATCACTTTTTGACTGTAAAAATCCTACAATAACTTGACACCATCCACTTGACCCCATCTGGTTGCAATCAGACACTCTTTATGGTATAAATAGCCTGTTACCAATAGCGCAAGTTTCAATTGCGTTTCGCGAGGATAATATAAAGATGTGAAAAGAAAACTTATATCCTTGTTCATTGTGTCAGCCGTTCTTCTAAGCCATATGCTGCTTGGTGGTATTGGGTGTAGCAATTGCTTCTCAAATGTAGTTATATCCTATGATGCAAACGGGGGAGCAGTGTCGACCACATCAGAAACTGTTCGCGCCTACAGCAATGTTACTCTTCCTACACCGGGACGAGTTGGCACTTATATCTTTGACGGATGGTATACTGATCCAACCGAAGGAACAAAGGTCGGAGGAGCCGGCGACCGCTATAAGGTAAGTGGTAATATAACCATCTATGCGCAATGGGTACTCGGCGTACACATTTACTATTCAACAAACGGCACTGTTAACCCTTCTTCCGAAATTATCCCAGTTGGGGGTATTGCTACGCTTCCTAAGCCGACCAACAGTGGTTACACTTTTGCCGGATGGTACAAATCCACCGGAGAGTTTGCCGGAAACGCAGGAGATGAGTATAGCGTTGAAGGCATATATTGGTATGGCGACTACATTGAAATTCTTTACGCGCGGTGGATACAAGACATTAGCATTATCTATAATGCGAATGGGCATACCGTATCTGTGCCTCCAGATTCTGCGCCAGCTGGAAGCAATATCACTCTTCCAAATCTTCCAAATCGCAATCATTATACCTTTGCCGGATGGTATAGCGCTCCTATAGGAGGGGAACGAATTGGTGCAGCCGGTGAAACATTTACAATTCCAAGAGATATCACTACGTTTTTGCAGTTCTATGCTCAATGGATACCGGGTGAGGTGACCATTACGTATAATGCAAACGGAGGAAGTGTATCTGCAACTTCCGAAACTATCCTTGCTGATAGTATTATTAAACTTCCAACACCTACTCGTGCCAATTATACATTCCTTGGTTGGTACTCTGCGCCCGGTGGCGGAGTCAGAATTGGTGGAGCCGGTGATGACTTTACTATTAAATCTACTATGACGTTATATGCACAGTGGGGGTAGTTATGCTTAGCTTCCGCAACATTATTTGCAACAGCAACAAGTACCATGTTGCAAGCGAATTATTTCGGCAAAAACATTACATAGCAGGAGAGAACTAAATATGAAAAAGATAACTCCGTTCTTTTCGGCTTTCTTGACAATAGTTATTTTGGGTGGGATGCTTGTTGGCAGCATCGCATGCGGAGATGGTCCTGTCAGCGAAGTCGTCAATTGCACAATAACATATGACGCAAATGGAGGAACGATATCATCAGATGCTGAAACAGTTCCTATTGGAGGTCGCATTGTCCTTCCATCCGCCAAACGCATCAGCTACATCTTTTTAGGATGGTTTACAGATCCCTCAGCCGGAACTAAAATCGGTGGTGCAAGCGATGGTTTTCAGGTCAATGAATCCATAACTCTATATGCTCAATGGGAAATGAGCGACTGGTACGAAGAGTATTTAGTTTATCCATATGAGCGTGGTGAATCACAGTATTACGTTTGCTATGAAATTCGATGGTATATCAACGGCTTTCTTGCTGACTTCTACGTCGATAACGCATATTTTGACACATTTGCAACAGCTTGGGCATTTGCGCACAGCGGTGGACCTAACCCCACCCCTGTTGACAACCAAATGGTATGGATTGATGGTATTAATAGATTTTGGGCAATAGCGGATCCGCAAGAGTCATATGAGGTTGTTGTTGTGAACCATCATTCAGAAGAGATTCTTGTGTATTTTGAGTCGTTTGACAGCACCATGCAGGGCACATATTATGCACCTGATCAGGTATTCGTGGAGATGCTTGACGGCATATCTGGCTACATAAACGGCACACCACTCGGAAACATTATCATAAAAGATACCCTATACACCAATGACCCAGGCTATTTTGGCTGGGAGGATGTTACAGTTATAGAATCATGGTGGTCGACTATTTACGCAGGGTGGATCTACGGCGAGCCGGACTATTACACCATAGAGATTGTACCTGTCACTGACGTTATCTATTCATGCCGTTAAAGTAATTTTTGCTTTTGCGAATTATGTACATTTACAACACTAATGGCAGTATCTCTCCATACAGCGAGATTTCAGGGCAATCACTTGCCGCAAGCCTGCCAGCCAAGAATGGCGCAAAAGGGAGGTAATAGCAAATGTTATCTGTTAAAGATTTAAGCATCAAATATGGCGAGCGGGTCATTTTTGAAAACGCAAACCTTGAGTTCAAACGCGGAACTGTCTCCGTGATTCAAGGCAAATCCGGCTCAGGTAAATCCTCGCTCCTAAATGTTTTGGGGTTAATGCAGACTGCATCCAATATTGAATACTCCTTTGATGGTACCCTCGTTTCTAGCCTGAATGACACCCAGCGGGCTGATTTTAGACTGCATAATATTGGTTTCGTCTTCCAACAAAGTAACCTCATTCAAGAGTTGACGGCTAAAGAAAATCTGATTATCCCCATGTCTATTACCAGCCAAGATAACAATATCTTTGACAAAGCCGATGAACTTATAAAATATGTCGGCTTGGAAGCTGTCAAAAATAGTTACCCGGGAAGCCTCTCCGGCGGCGAAGAGCAACGTCTAGCTATCGCTCGAGCCCTCGCCAACAATGCTGATATTATTTTGGCAGATGAGCCAACTGCTTCCCTTGATGCTGATAACTCAAAAATCGTACTTGAGTTATTCAGTAGACTAGCCCATGACATGAATAAAATCGTCATCCTGGTTTCTCATAGCGAAATCGTCTCTGGTTATGCCGATGTTATTTTTGAAATCAAAGATAAAAGCATTACTGCCACCAAATCAATTGATATTAAAACTGAAACACCAGTTCCTGCCAGTACCTCGACTATTAATAAAAAACGCAATGTCTTTCGCTTCGTAAGATATTACACAAAGAAGAGAGGCGGGGATAGAACCTTAAACAGAGTTTTTGTGGCGGTAACAGCTATCGTTGCCGCAGCTGCCATATTATCAACCAATTTTGGAACTAACTTTGCAGCTGAACAAAGGAGAATTTTAGAAACTGTAGCCGACAGAAGTATCCTTGTGGTAAACAATACCCTTAATTACAGCGGGGTTGATGGTCAAATCGATTATGAAGAAGCGCTCGCCATACCTCCTGCTGCTATTGCTCAAATAAGTTCCTTGGAAAATATCAGCGCTTCTTACCCTTGGTATACCTTTTTGTCAGATGGTGTCGACTTAGAACAAAAGACTTCTTTTGCAAGCATTATAATTTCTTCAGGCAAAACTATTATTGTGGATAAAAGATATAGCAATTCATTTGCCGGCAGTTTGCTCACGCCAAGAGAAAAATTCACTGTATGCCCTTATTATGACGAAGAATATGCCAGCATTTTAAGCGCACTTGAGTACCAATCCTCCTCTGACGTGCAGAATGGCTTGATTTTGTCTGGTTCTTTGGCAAACACTTTGTCCGGTGGTAATCCGCAAGACCTAATTGGCAAGACGATTGTTGTTTCGTGTTTTGTTCCTACAAAACTCTCCGATGGTGTGGTGGTTGATAGGGAAGGAGCACAATCAAAAGTTAACCTCATGTTATATAAGCTTGTAACCATTGAGAGCACTGTTGCCGGAATTCTACCAGTATCATATAGCCCATGGAATTTTAGCAGAACGGCAGAATCCGACCTTATTTTTATACACTACGATAAAATGGTCAGTGTCCTTGGGCAAAACAAGGACTCTCATCTTGAAGCAAACCAGTATGAGCTGGGACCCAGTGCATTAGTAGTTTATGCAGAATCATATTCTGACATTACTGGTCTTATCTCTAAACTGGAGAATATTTCAACATCGTTCAATGTGGCTACATACAAGGCTGATATTCATGCTATGCTAAAGCACAACTCAGGAATTAGGAGCACTATGGTTACCATATCATTCGTTTTCATCGGAGTTATCGTGGTACTGTTTAGCTTGCTGTACTATCTGAAAAATCGCTCTCGCAAAAAAGAGTTCGGTATCTTAAAAGCCATTGGTTTTACAAAATCAAATATTTTGGCGCTTACCTCAACCGAAACGATGATTTTGGCATTACCGGCTTTCCTTATCTCGCTTATACTAGCTGTAGCATTCATGTTTTTGGGAAACAAAACAAATATCTTTGCGGCATCATCTTCTGGTGATTTGTTTTCTATAACCATTTTCTCCGCACTTGTCGGGTTGGTTATCTGTGTGGTCGTAGTATCAATAGCAAGCATACTATCCATATATACTGCCATCAAAGTTGATCCCATTGATGCTATTCAAAAAATTAACAAATAACAAAACGTAATTAGGATAAAGGAACGTAGCAGCAAATGTTATCTGTTAAAGATTTAAGCATCAAATATGGCGAGCGGGTCATTTTTGAAAACGCAAACCTTGAGTTCAAACGCGGAACTGTCTCCGTG
>Ga0123356_10001980_pt1 | contig 22152 bp, 45 predicted proteins | sample TergutEmb28metaG_2_FD_92546 | JGI IMG/M metagenome (GOLD analysis project Ga0123356, IMG submission 92546) | Embiratermes neotenicus P3 segment gut microbial communities from Petit-Saut dam, French Guiana - Emb289 P3 | ecosystem: Host-associated > Arthropoda: Insects > Digestive system > Gut ... | reverse complement strand
GATACCCTCATGTTGAACTCTGTGCCATATATGGGTGTTTTATCATCCCCTTCAGATGTTAATATGCAATCTACATAACCTATATCCGACAGATGTAATGTTATCTTCCATATATTTGACCATTTGCTCATGTTTTAGTAATCACATTCTTCGTATTAAATGTTGCGCTAAATATGAATTAGGAGACGTTGGTGAGTTCGTCACCTTATCGCTATTTTACTTTGATTCCTAACTCAGTATTCATCTGAGTTTTTGTTTTGAATCCTTCGAAGTCATACTTGTCACATGAAAGACAATCGTAGTAAAGATTTGAACCACCTATGCCCGTATTGTGAACTAAGTATCCTCTGTCTCTACAGTCATCACAGTCGTAGTCTGTTGTCAATTCTTTGTGTATGTATAAACCTAGCAGTATGGTCATTAAAATTGATGTAATCAACACAAAAAATGCCATATCTACCTTATCTTCACTACCGCCAGATTGAGTTATGGCCATTATTCGCCCTCCATATATGCTTTATAGTTGGTCGTAAGCTTAACTACAGGAACATCAATTACGTTGGAATAATCTCCGAATGTCGTCATCTCCAGATATACAATATTTTTCTCTTCCAGAGAGGCTATAGCATTCAAATCCCTGGCAATAAATAAATCTAATCTAATGTGTTCTCTTTCTTCTATAAGACGGACTATCCTCTTCTCTAACGGTGACAGGGGCACTTTAACACGCATCTTATCGCTTGTAGTATCCGTCATAAACTAACCTTCCTAACGGCGTTTCCCTACCACACACCTTACATTCTAATGGTAATGCTGTTATAGGCATCTTATATTGGTGACGACATCGTATGTTCGTGCACGTATACTCCTCGCCAAGTCTTGGGGGTATCGGAGTACCATCGAATCCTTCTTGGTATACTTTGTAGAACAACGCTTCCAATGAATCGCCGAGTGCAAACTCTCCTAGGTGGTATCCGTTTCCATAGTGATTACGGTACTTTTCGTATGTCGTTCCATTCTCTGAACTCTGCAAGACCTTGGCTTTATCGTTCCACGCACCATAGTCGCGTATACGCGATTTTATGAGTGCTTTCGCGTCAACTATGCGCCCTATGTTTGGTGCATTGTGAACACGTGATATTTTGTCAAGGTTTCTATTGGCGTCCTTGCGAATGTCTTCGACATTCTGTTCTACTGCCCTACTTTTAGCGGTCATCTTCTATCAACCTCATGTCTACCATCAAATCCATAATTTCATCATATGCATCTGCTTTTTCCTTTAGATATTTCCATAGACGGCGTATGTCAGACATCATTGTTCATTCCTCAAATAGTTGCCAATCTTCTGCGAATATGTCTGTCTGCGAAGCTACCCAAGGTATAAGGTTGTCGTCTGCCGTTTTCATGTAAATGTACGGTAGAGTCATCTTTGAGTGTTCATCGGGGACTTGAAGATGTATCCACATCCTCGGTCTCAATTTACGTTCTGGGAAATTCAGATACGCATACTGTCCGTACCGTGCATACGCTTCATCATCATAGGCCATACCTGCTGAAATCTCATCGTCGAACCTACCTAAATGTGTTGTCTTTCCATCTATGCATATAGACACTATCCATTTGCTTCTCGACGAATCGAACGAAACACCTTTGTATTTAGATGTCCTCCCTGCGCCTTCTCGGTTCGCATTGTTTTCCTTTGATGTCACGAACCTTATGTTACACGCCCTATTGTCATGTATGTTCCTATTGATGTGGTCAACAGTGTATCCTTTCGGTACATCGAAGAGAAGATTATGGAGTTTTATGTTATCTTGATTTCCATCTCCATAGAACGATACAACGAAGTATCCATCATGACTCTCGGTAAATTCTTTCTTTCCTCTCAACCTATCCAATTTGTCAGCATCGAACACAGCTACGCTTCCCTTACTTCCTAATAAGAAACCGTGCTCTCCGACAATCTCAAGTCTCTCTTTGGGGATGTGTTCGGGCATCGGCGGTACTGTGGGTGGCAGTTTGTTTCCGTTCCATCCAGACCTCTGTAACTTCCTACCCCCCTCCCTCAAGAACCGTAATGCTTCTCCGAAGTCCATATTACCACCAATTAATGAATAGAGGTCTCATGTGTTCACTCAGTTCCCATACGTTTATCGACACGAATTCGCGACCTCCATCCTCAAACACATTTGCCTTCAGTTTCTTTGCGCGTATGATTGCGCCTTCCTTCGTCATAAATATCTCTTCCTTGCTTTCCTGTAGGTGTCCTAATGGACCCAATCTCTTGTATTCTATTCTGTACAGTTCCATATCTTCTCCCTCTCTCTTCTGTCTGGATTTATATCCATTCTTCCACCGTCTTTGCGAACACTGTCTGTAATGTGTCCTCTTTGAATCTGTCTTTAGGGTAATCGAGATTACCTTTCACTCTCTCATCCGATGTCTTGTTGGCGAGTATGAGATAATTGTGAGCATGCTTGTTGGGGTTTGAGGGGTTGATTCTCATTGTGCGCCCCATAGTCTGAGTAATTATCTTTGGCCTTGTCGTAAGTGATGCCATGATACAGACAGATAGAGTGGGGTCATCCCACCCTTCGCGGAGGGACTTGACCATAACCAAGACATTCGTCCGATGCTCCTCGAAATCTTTGAACGTGTTCTTGTCCTTGACGTTCATACTACACTGTATACCTTCCATCTTCAGTGACATCTCTATTAGGTGAGAATGTTCAGTTCGTTCTGTGAATATGACGATGCGCTCACCCATATGTTTCTTGACAAGACGGACGACAATTGGTATCCTCGAACCGAACGTGTAGCATATCTCCCTGCGCTCACGGATGAGCCTATCATACAGAGGGTCACTGCCTGGTATGAGATACGGCTTATCCTCTGGTGCGCCTCTCTCAACTGCCCATTCCCTCATTGCCTTGTCCTTCTTGACATACCACTCCATCTCTTCGTGCGTGGGGTCATATCTGAGTAGATGAACCGTGAATGGACATATACGTGCATCATTAATTGAAATGTTGTCTATTGGTTTTCCTAGTATCTTGATACTGTCTTCGGGGGTTGCCGATAGACCTAGAATAAAGAATGGATTCATGCCCATGACCTTCCCTTCTTTTGGATTGGCGAGGCGGTGACATTCATCCGCTATCATGAGGTCATACATTACCATGTCGTTTGAGAGGTCTTTGGTTACATCACCAAACTTCGCATACTCTATTATGTTCTCAGTAAATCGTTCATTGCGACGTTTGTACATCACATTACATCCTTCGAGATATGTGAACACGTCTACATTCTCTACTCCAAATTCTTTCAAATCACGTCTCCAAGCGGTTACGACCTTTCCATTCTTACCGCCCGTGGTAATGACTACGACCTTGCTGTTTGGGTATTCCTCACGAAACCTTCGGATGCACTCTACACCTATATACGTCTTACCCGAACCTGTCGGCGATTTTATTACTCCACGAAACCCGTTATCCTTCCATATCGGATAGGCACGTTGCTGGTACTCGGTGAGTGTCTTCATGCATTCTCAATCCATTCTATGAGTTCATCAAGAAGTTGTATCTTTTCTATTTTGATTATGTTAACGGTTGTCAATACGTCTGTAGTTACTGATAGACTCGCTCTCTTATCCTTTGCCCAGTACAATATGTCCCATATATTCAGGTCGCAACCATGCATTCGTTCACCACTGCAACGTTACTTTTACATCTTTTTCTCCAAGATTATTACTCTCAGCTATGTGCACGGGAATCGTGAAATATGACGAATTTTTGTTGGTTATCTTTAACACGCCTTTTAGAATTATGTCTTTCATTCCTGCGCACCCTATAGTTATGATGTCGAATATCCATATGTCTGGCGGTAGCTGTTTTAGAACGCGTTTTAACAGGGATATACGATAATGTGGTCCATAATCTGTATGCTCCTTATTTTTCCACACCTTTACCATTTTAACGGACGAGTCGAACTGGATTTTCATAACCCTAATAAGTATATGTACTTATTAAATATTGTGGTTATTTCTTTCTGGCTTGTCTGAGAGTCTCAGGGTCTATCTTCTTCCCCGATGGTGCAATCAATGTTGCACCGCGCTGGACGTTGGCTTGAAATATCGGAGATTGAACTGTACTCTGTTCATTCTTTAGTTTACTGGTCTGTGCTCTAGACGTTCTGACAACAGTACCTAACGCATCAAATTCTGCCCTTGCTTCTATGAGTTCACGCCCTCTTGGTCTCTTAAGTGCATCTGCTCCATAGACCTCAATAAGTTGTTTCTGACGTGCTGTTGCTTTATCATCTATGGCTTTTAGGTTCTTCATGGTTAGTACGCCCGTCATACCTGCCTCTTGCTCTATGGTGTCATCGGTCAGTTCTATTGCTTTATCATAGCCTATGGTCTTGGCTTCTTTCTCGCCTTCATTCTTTATTTGCAACGCAGACTGATAAAGACCGCCCATTTGATTATACACACCATGCATTACTTTGTGTGGTATGCCCCATAGCTTACATATGTTTTTGGAAAGCCCTGCTGGACACGGTATGCCTAACTTGAACCTTGCTTTTGCCTTGTCGTTGAAGAACTTAACGGCATTACCTCCAGCCTGTGACATTATCTTGCCTGCGATACTCAACTTACTGGGACCTTTGTCTTTGGATTGCTCTGGTGCTTTCTGTTTAATTTCGTTGGGCTGTGTCGCTGGTACCTTTCCATCCGATGATGTTTCAGCACTTGGCTCGTATTTCTTACCTTGTTTATCGTAGCAACCGCCGTGTTTCGGTCGGTAACCTTTTGGGCATGGCATATTACCTAAATAAGAATAAGAGATTAAAAGGTTTGGGAGGGAAATTACTGCAATGCTAACGGGACTATTCTTGTATACAGCCTTCCAGGTTTACCTGAGACGTTCTCTAGAAGTTCAAGGAACTTTGAGTGTGTCGGGTTTATTGCGTTGTCCTTGTAATATATGAACGCATCCTGTACTATACGGTGGTCGAGTTCCATTAACAGAAATATTCTGACACCCCCCGTAATTGGCATGTGTTGTATAAGCGTGTATACGGGAGACCCGTCTTCTGATACAACAGCAGGTATCACTCCGCCCGTAGGTTTTGTTTTGACAATGTTAGATAGCCCGTCTTTAAGCAATATGGCTTTTTGGTCTTCCGTGAGTTGCATATCCCTGAGTGGTCTCTTGCATTCCGACGGCGACTGTGCTGGCATCTGCGTTTTCGGTACTTCCTTCGGCGGTTCGACCTTTGGCTCTTCCTTGGGCGTCTCGACTTTAGGTTCCTCGGCCGATACGGTTGCCGTCTCTATCGCTTCCTCAACCTTCTCTTGCAACTCTTCTGGGGTTACGGCGGTCTCGACTACAATCGGCGTGACACCGAGCGTCATATCAACCTTACTCGCTGGTATAACCATTTCTGGCTCACCCTCATAGCCGTTCGTCTTGTCGTTCGGTTCGACGATACCGCCGTCCGCTAATGTTTCTTGTGGTATTTTTCTTACTCCTTTTGGCATAATATATCACCCATCACAGAATCTCCATTCTGACATAAAGCTGGTCTATCTTTCTCTTCAACACACCCCACCCCATTCTTTTTTGACCGTCGGACTTAGAATTGTATAGTATACGCAACCTGTTCACTCTGTCAGTTACATCACTTGGCGTCTTTGCATCAGTTATCGTGACAGAATTGAACACATTGGCATCCATCCAGTCAGCATCGCCCTTGTTCTCAGGGTCATTGCCGAGTAGGGAAATTGTATATGCTCCGAACCTTCCATCTGCCCCTGTTATATCTGTATAGAACTTAGCGACAATCTCGACGGCGTAGTTAGTGGCTTCCCTTAATTTCTCGGTCGGTCTTACGATATTGACAAGCATTTTAGTGTCCGCCTTCTTCATTTTTTTGTTAGCGGAGGACAAAATATTCTTAAGTGTCTGTCTTTCGAGACCTAGATAGTCTAATGCTTTATCTCTATCCAAGTCTATACATGCAACATAGACCGTAGCCTCCATGTCTGTCATGTTATAGAGTTTCTTTAATTCTTGCTCCCGTTCCCAACGGTCCGTCCCGACAGAGTTCCCATCTCCCATGCGTACCATAAACGCAGTACGGTTATAAAAACCCATAGTACACTGTTCGTTTGCTTATTTATATACTATTTTCGTATCGAACTTGACATAATGTGACTCTTCTTTGTATGATGTGATTATTATAACGTCTATATTGGGAAGAGCGTTAAGCGGTGTTTTTTCATTATCTATCCAGAGTTGGTGGAACGCCTCGAACTCCTCTTTCGTCTTGAAAGTGTTGTTGGCTATTTCGATGTCGTTCAATGTTTTGACTACTACTTTGTATGACATTATGTGTACCTCATGTATTACTTCTTCTCTTTCAGTAGGTGCGCGAATTTTGGTTTTCTGTTCGAGTTGTAGTATGGTGATTTACAGGTAGTATTAGCGCATACTCGTGGATAACTCCCCCTTCGCGGTGCCCACATGTAACCACATCTGTTACACTGTATTACTTTAATGAACGTGCCACAGAGTGTACAAGCTTTAAAGTTATTATCGTCACTATCAAACCAAAGTCCACAGTGATTACAGTATCTTTTGTATTTTGACATTAAATCTCCATCCTCAATTTTTTTCCGCAATATGGGCAGACTTTAATGGCATCTCCTACATATCCTGTTCCGTAATTTAGTCGAAACGCTCCTTCACTGTACACGATTGCATAGTTCAATGCACCTATGAATTGAGAACATTCACATCCAACGGGCCGTGGTATCAGGCTCACCGTATATGATATTCCTAGGGCCGTTCCATTTTCATTTATAACTCTCATAGTAATGCCTTGAACCTGTCTGTCATCTTTATGGTTGTCCCATCTATTATCAACATGCCCTCATTTAGAAGGTTCATGACATGGATGTGACCATTCTTTGCATTCATTATTTGGCTCATGTATGAGTATAACTTCTCGATGTCTATCTCTCCGCCATACCCTTTGAGGAACATTCCAATATTGTTTTCTATACTGTCCATATGTACACCTTAATAAGTATATGTACTTATAACATATCTACGAATTTTCTCATTTCGTTGTACGCCCACCGTAATTCTTCATATTCTAGGACAACTGTACCGCGCCTAGGAATCTTTACTACAAGGGCCACTTGCTTATTGCCCAATCCCATATCAGATTGTCCGCAGTCGGATGTCACTACTTCCATTGCATATCCTTGATTGTTTCTTTTAATCATTTTATCGCTCCGACTTTGTTATTATATCTACGGCCATCCGTTCTCCCTTTTCTGTGCATTTATACATATGAAATGAGTCTCCTTGACGACCGTTGATAAATACCTTGGCTATTCCAACCTTCTCTATTAGTCCAGCACTAACAAGGTCACTATATCTGCCAGAGAATGTGTGCAGTGGTTTCTTAACTACTTCCTCGAACTCTGCCTGTGTTTTGTACGGGTGCGTGAGAACATAGCAGAGTATCATCTCTTTCATTCCTTCCCACTTCTTCTGGTTGTCAAAGTCGTAGAAGTTATTGAGAGATGTCTCTGCCATATTACGTTCCATTCAATCACTCTCTATCCTCGGTGCTTGGAATATCTGTATCTTCGTGTTGCCACGAACGTACTCCATCTTTAGGGGGTAATCGTTACCCATGTTCACGGTTATCTTGTAACCTGATTCCGCCGTTGGCGAGATGTACTTGAGCACTCTGGTCATATAATCCAGCGGATACAGAGAGCGATACTTCGATGTAACATCTCTCGTATCCTTCACGGCTACGCTGTTGACGTAATCGACGAACTCAACGAAATCGTCCTCTTGGTTCTTCTTCGGTCCCGTTCTCCACGTTACCTTTCCAGCCTCGTAGGTTACAACTAGACAGTGGCTTACCTCCGACGCCATCATGTATGCGAGCCTCTTCTTGAGTACCGAAGCCGATACCTCGAACACCGCAGGAAGCGTTAATTTGGGTGCTTTCGGTTCGTTCAAGCCGTACTTATCCTCAAGGTACATGCTCCTGGTCATGTTCGGCGTTTCAATCACGAGCGTGTTTGCGATGGATTCACCTTTCGGTGAGTTCCTATTCTTCTTGCTCACGAACTCGGTGTGAAGATATACCTCCTCGTTGCCGAGTTGCTTGAGTAAGGGAATGAGCTTGTCGATGTCCATGCCATAGGTCTCGAAATCCTCACCAATATCGTAGCCTGTAACCTCATACTCAGTTATAGAACCCTCTCTCTTGGCTACCTCTACGTTCGTGAGGGTGCTAATCATCATTACGTGAGCAGGGTCCACTTGCTTTATCTCTATCTCCTTCTCGGAGAACTTCACCTTGACTTTCGCACTGTTACACGCTTTCAGCGGTGCGATGATGTTCAAGATGTTCTTTGCGCTTGTTCTTAATTTTACCATTTCAATTCACCTTCAAGTTGTAAAAGTCCATGTCCTTCTCACGGTCGGTCAACTGGACATTGGGTGCTGACGTTCTGAGGTCTTCCTTGACGTAGATTCCCTTTCCTGATGGCCTTAATATATCTAGGGCTTTCTGTAAATATTCTGGGTAGTCTATTGGTGGAAGCTTCTGCTCCCAGAACCCGTTCATTTTACCAAGTTTGACTACCTCTCCTATTCCGCGCTTAACAAGGTCTTTAAGGATTGTCAATGAATGATATGGACTTATCACGGGTTCCATTGATACAAACGTGCGTATGCCTTCCTTTTGGAACTGTTCTAATCCCTGCAATCTATACTCATATTTGGGTGCATATGGTTCCCACAGTTCACAGTCCTCATCATCCCACACTGTTAGTGAAGTTCCTATTTGGAATTGACTGAACTTCTTTATGATGTGAATGTCCGCATACGCCCTCAAAGGATTCTTTGTGAGTATTGCCGTGGGAACGTCGTAGTGTGCGAGTATCTCCAAAGCTCTCTCGGTTATCCAATTGCTGTCAACGGATGGCGTATAGGGGTCAGACGTAAAGCTGAATAATACTTGGTCTTTTATGCACTTCCCTTGTTCTTTGAGTTTGTTTAGTTGCTTTTCAAGCTCTTTCATCATGTTTGTGTGATTTCGCGGTTTTGCAGACTTTACAAAGAACTCATTGAACTTTTTATGAATGTGGACGGGGACGTAACAATACTTACATCCATGTCCACATTCGAGGTATGTGTTAATCGCTAATGGAGAATACTCCCGTGCTGGACCAGACGGCTCGTAAATCGGAGGCCTCATGGTCTCACCCCTAATATCATGTTGCACTTCTCACAACAGCAGGAGTCCGCACCTATGTTTACCCATCTTATCGTTCCGCATTCGGGACGTCTGACGTTCATTGTATCGGTTCTCCGCAGTATGGGCAATGTCGGAACTCTAAGTGCATGATGTCCTCGTTATCAATGTTCAATATCCTTACGTTTACGCGCATTGTAACTGAGTCGTAGTATCCGAAGTCCTGCTCTACAAGTCTCGACAGATGAGGACAGCACTTGTCGTACTTCGGGTTGTCATATTCCTTATTCAAAATCTAATCCCACCCTTTGTATATCTGCACCGCACCACGGACATTTCCCGATGCGAATAGGTATCATTTCACCGAATATTATACGGCCATTGGGAAAGGGTTCCTCTCTAATTGATGTAAAGTATGCATTGAACCCCTCAATACAGCCCCATTCGCGGACTTTGACCATTTGGTCGCAACATGCGGCGTATTCTTTAACCATCTTTATTCCCCATCTTATGCGCACAGTTGTGTTCTGGGCAACGGTCTCCACTTATATCCCATCCCTCATCGAGCATTGCTGATATTTGCTTACCCAACGTTTTCATAGGGTCATTCTTAATGATTTCCACGAACTTGTTGCATTTCGGTTCCAGGCAGAATAAAACCGTTGTGTTGTCATCCGATATTGACATAGTTACACCCTCAAATTTGTTAGAATTTCATATATTACCGTACTATTCATGTAGAACTTTACAGAGGTCTCGTCATTTTGAATGTCATTGAAACCTACAGATTGTTCAAGTATCCGACTTGCTGTTGCTTTCTTTCCGTTGATGTGGGGATATAACTTTGACGCCCCATCGTTTCCTACTGATAATGTGGCAACGGTATCTCCAACTACATCCTTTATCGTGTAAATCGAACTGATACCTTTATTTTGTAGTTCCTTCCACAGCATGGGTAGTTTTCTTGCTTTGTCCCTAGAGATATAGCGACTGCTGACATTACGCAATGTAAGTCCCAATTCTTCAAGAACATCCGTGTCTTGTTCGGTAGCAACGTATCCATTGTCGCTGAACTCGAATTTAGGAGCCTCCGAACCGCTGATGAGGTATGCCTTTATCGGAATGATACCTGCACCATTGTTCCTCTGATTCCACGCAAAACACTCTTCACACAAGTCCATATCATAATAATTTATATGCCTGTTGTTCTGAGTGACAATAACACCGCTTTCGTTTGTCATCATGACTACAAAGGGTTGGCATTTACTTGCTGATTTCTTAGGGTCTTTGCACTTATCGCAAATATAAGTAATTATTTCGACCGTGTTGCCCCCCCCCCATATTTTCTATTTGCATTTTCGCATCCTCTTTGGTTATGCTCACATATACATAATTAGTATATATACTTATTCAATAACCATATCTGCCGATTCGAACAGTTTGTCGAAGAGCTTCTGGTATTTCGATATGAATACATCCAGTTCTGGCTGTCTCAGTGTGATGATGTATGGTGTCGCTTCTCCGCTTTCTTCATCGGGACTTGTCATTCCACACTCAAAATATCTGGTATTTTTTTGACCGACGATGAAGTACGCATTACCCTCCTTTCTAAGTGTAAGGTGTATGCAGAACTGCCCCCATGACATGTGACCACACCAGTAGTTGCATTCGACCTTCTCCCATCTGTATTCTGCACCGCCAATGTAGTATATGTTGTGCTGTTCATCTCCGCCTTTCCACTCTACCGCATGTAGGTCGTTCTCGCAGAAGTCTTTGAATACCTCTGCAAATGTCTTAGTGTCTATCTTCTGCCATAATTCCATAAGTTTTTCATGTGTCTGTGTCACTTAATCCCTCCTTCGTACTCTTGTTTGAATTGAACGATGTTTAATGATACGCCAACATCTTTGTATTCATACACATATTGTTTTTTTGCTATGATGTGTACAATTCGTGCGTCATCTACCCCTGTAGCATTCGTAAGTGCATCTCCTATAAGCCGAAAAAGCTTATCCAAATCCTTTGCTGTTGTTTTATGTAAAGGATAACCTCTCTTTTTTGTCACCTTATTGTTGGGGACGGGGAAATAAAAACTACATTCTACTGATATGGGGTCGTCCTTTATGAAATGTTCATCATTAAGTGATATGTATTCTCTCATCTTACGCTCTACTTTCTCGCGGTATGGTATTGTGTCCTTATCTTTGTTGTAAACACGTACTCCAAGTTTACCATCACTTTTGCGGTACGGCATTGACTGAAGGTTACCTTGACAAGCTGGTTCCCCCTCTATGAACAGATATATGCTTGCTATAATATCCGTATCATCTTTTATTCCAGCAACATTGCTCATTGTTTCATCCTCTCCTTTGCTATCGCTATTTGGTCTCGTTCTGGTAGGTCGTAGAATGATGTTGATAACCGTGTGGGCATCTCTATGATGATGCGTGGAAAGTATCTATTACATTCACTGCATATGAAAAACTCGCCTTTATATTGGAGTTCGTTTTCACACAGTGGGCACATCTTACTCATTGGTCTTTGCCTCCTTAACATAGTAGTCACATTCGGTGCCTGTGCATATCAATTTGCATGGCGCGAAGCCATCGCGTGTACAGTACCAGGGCGATGAGAAGTGATGAGCGCACTTATGCTCCTTTATGTACTCAAACACTCTTTTGAGTGTTTCACGCATATCTGCCTTGTCAGCATCTGTCGGTATGTAAAAATATTCATTACACGTTTCGCAGTACCCTGCGCCGTTGCCTATAGGCGATGCTTCTTTTTTATATGATGTATAGAATGAACCACACTTTGTACACATAGGCCCGTCTGTCATGGTTCCACCTTTTTTGATAGACTTTCCATGAAGCGGTTCTCTTCCCATTCTACATGATTGTGAAATATGCGCCTTATGTCTTCAAGGTTTGCTAGCCTCACCTTTTTTACGTTAACAAACTTGAGTATGTCAAACCTTGCGCGACCGTGTGTTGAGAATGAGTGTATCACATAATCTTTCTTTTTGTAGCGTATCTCACTGATGTGGAATATTTTCTCATCCGTGCTTTTGTTTGTTTGTATATAGTATATTGTGTTAGGCAGAAGTGCTACATCCTCATGCCTATTTTCACATGCCTTTGCACCACGTTCTGTCTTAAATCTACGGCTACAGAAATCGCACTTCCACTCAATTTCTATAGGCTTTACCTTAGTTGGCATTTGTCACACACCCATTTGACGTTGCAATTACTTTCCATTTTTCAACATTCATACTATCTAATCCTCCTTTGGCTTCATGTAGTTCGTGCAGTTGTTCCAATCGTTAACATCAATATCGGGAACCTCGCAGTATATCCACATCACCATGCCAGCTCTATTGAGCACCCTGCAATGGTCGCAGTTCTGGCAACGTTCTGGCGGTTCGACCGTGAACGTGTTACTCACCTTCATCACCCTCCATCTTCTTTTCATATTGTTTTTCTATCTCATCAACTGTCATGTGTGTGTGTTCGCCACATAGCCAATAATCGCCCTTCTTAACATAACCAATAGATATGGCCATATCAGGAACATACCGACGGAACAAGATGTCGGAACTTCCTACAACTTTGCGACGGCATCCTTTTTTGGAGCAGTGTATCTCGAATCCTTGGGAAGTGGTACGCTCAGTCATGGCTTCTCCCCTCTTATGTCGAACGCTTCCCTTATCTCGTCTATTATCAATACCAGGGGCTTGTCTTTGAACTGAGGAATTTCATTGAGTTCATATCGGAAAGAAATCATCTTTTTTATCCAGTCCGTTCTGTTCGTTGCTTCGTCTATGTAACTGTATTCTCTGATGAGTTCTTTAACATCTTCATCGAGAATCATTGTGGTCATCTTATATTTCATAATTAACTCACCCCACTTATATCCCTAAACCTCTTACGAACCTTATCTGTATCTATAGAATCAAGCTTCATAGGGTGATTGGGTATTTTGACAATAAACTCTTGCCCCTCTAACCTTTCGAATATATTATTAGAGGTTACGAGGCTTTTGCAGACATCGTATTTAAACATTATTTTACGAAACGATGTCTTATTGATGGGGTAGTGTTCTCCTTTGTAATCTAATGTCTCTTTGACTATTGCTTGGAAAATCCTAAAGTCATCTGTACCCACCACCATCTACCCTACCATCCTTTGAGTTTGATTGGCTCAAACCCATAAGGTAGAAACATATACATCATATATATATCTTACTTAGAGTTGATGTATATATTTTTTTAAATATAAAGTTTGTTTGTTTATATCTTTCACATTATTGGGGGCGTTCGTGTTTTGGATTGATAATTGTGTAGAGTCTGTTGTATGCAGGATTTAAACAAATATAAATATATTACTTTAAATATAAATAAATATATAAATAAATGTAAAACGCCATTTTCAGACAATTACCTTTATAAATATTGGGGTTTAGCGATTCAATTCACATACATCCAATTCGCCAATGTGTTTTTGGAAGTGTGAAAGATATAAACAAACAAACTTTATATTTAAAAAAATATATATATAAACTGGGATAGCAGGTGGGCCAGATGGTAGTATGACCCTCCTGCTAACATACGTAGTAATGTCTAGAATCTATATAAATGTGCAGACACACTACAGATGGGTTGGTAGCATGTCTGCATACCATGTAACGGCTTATAGAAATAAAAAGTTATACTGTATCAATTACCATAACCGACCCAGACCACCTCATCTTCACTATTTCAAAGAGCCTATGGAACACTTTAGCATATGACTTAATGATAGATGCCTTCTCCCCCCAAGAGATATATTCATCTTCCATCACAGCATTCGTCGTGTTTAATGCTTCTCTCAACTCATCATAAAACACCTCATCCCGTTCTCTTATCTTATCACCATATTCAAGAAAAACTTCATTAATTGTTGCGATGGCCCTTTTGAGTGTATAACCTTTACCTTTCTTGGTAAAGAAGAGAATGGCGACAAGGATGCCTACTGCAACCACTCCTGCTAAAATCCATGTTACATACATACCTATGTTAATGTCTACCATACCTGGATAACTATTTAAAAGGATTAAAAGGTTTGTATATAATCAAATCCTTCATCAATAGGGGTCGTTCCAAACCCACGGCAACGCAGAAAACAATCCGCCCCATGTAAAGTCAGACTTAAATACATAAGCATATCCGCTACCCAAATCAACAGTAGCCGTCGCAACCCCTCCTGGGACAGAAGGAATGAGCGTTACCTTAACCGCAGAGAAATTATTGCCATCCGTATAAAAACCGCCACTTTCGAAATAAGCGGGGAATCCGCAATAAACCTCGGGCTCTATACTACTACCAGAAATACGGAAAGTCTTAATAAATTCAAACGTTGCGCCCTTATCGGTTCTTATCTCAAATTTAATCTCTATCAGGCTGGGGGCAATAGGATATTCTCCTGCCATGAACAAACTAATTATCGCGTTACGCGTCCTTGTAATGTCTATAGACATCTCGTTTGGAGCAATATCACCACAGTATGTGGGGACTGTACCTGATGTAGAAGTAATTATAAAATTAGTATCAATTTCGAATATGTTTTTATATCCATAATTGGGACGTAAAAACACGTCGTTTATTATGTATGTATCAGACGTAGAGGGATTTACAAAGCGTATTTCTACAAGTTCGTGTGTTCCTCTTTCGGATATGAAGGTTTGGGAGAACTCAGTCACATAGTTTACATTAACAATGGGGTCTGTTATAAACGTCTTCAGCGACCCGTTTACCATGAAATCAAATTCGGCAACCCAATTTTTAGGCCACGTAATTCCTACACCCATCATAAATGCTTCAGACGCTATTGCTGTAAGGTCTATATCCATTCCACATGTAAGCCTTATAGGGTCAGGCACACCTGGCTCGTCGTCTATTGCAAACTTACAAGGAGGGCAATTTAGTTTCTTTCTATATGGACATTTACGTGGCATTTAATCACCTAATGGTCTAGGAACTACCATGATTTGAGTTCCGCCAACACACGCACCCACAACATACATCGTAGGCACTACACTAATTGTGTAATAAACATAATATTGACCCTCGTTTATAAGGCTACCTTCAATTCCATTAGGTGTTAATGCAAGTCCTGGAGCCATATTGCTTTCCGCCCATGCAATAACCACACCAATCGGTCCTGTTGGACCCGATAGGCCCCCACTAGAAGATATACAAACAGGGTATGCAACCGAAGTTGTAGCACCAGGATATTCACCAAGGCTTATCTTACTGCCCTTCATGAGATAAACTGGTGATGAGAAGCACGAACTCCAAATAAAATCCATACCTGTATATGGCAGGGATGGTGTTCCTGTGGGCGTTCCCGTACCATCCCATACTCCTGCACCGATGAAATCATCATCGTCCTCATCCATCGCAAACTTACACGGTCTACAGTTAAGTTTCTTCGAGAACGGACATTTTTTATGTGTCATTTACATACCTCCCCTCATACAAATCCCACCCATATCTCGGTATCATCTCCGACCTCGGTTATACGGTATTGGTAGCTCGTAGTGCCTATCTCTGCCCAGTTAGGAGGTAATGGAATGGTCGGATGTTGATACCAGAACGCCATGTTCATACCAACAACTCTTGATGCAAGACCATCTATAGTGAAACTTATAGGAAGCATCCCTGACCCCAATATGAGTTCTTGGGTGCCCATAACGTTCCCTATCGTGTCATATTCCGCCCAGAAAGCCATCTGTACCACATCGCCGTCTGATTTCCACGCTCTCATAAGGTAGTAATATGCATCGGGCGTTATATTTGAGAAGAAGAAAGTTACGCGCCTTTTTGGTACATCTGGTTCATCGTCTACTGCGAATTTACAGGGGCGACATCCTAATTTTTTACTGAAGTGGCATTTACGTGGCATACTTTCATCCTCCGCTTATGGGCATCGGATAGCCCGTGGGAGTGACAAAACCCCAATTCTTACTGAAGTCAAACCCTTTGAACGTTCCTACTAAGTTTGACGTTGAACCTATGTAGTATACACTACCGCCCGTCTGAGCTACAGATGGCGTAGGTTGCAAGTCTCCTTGTACCTTCGCTCCTGAGTTCTGGTCGGGGGACGATGTACGCAGGGGATTGTCAACTCCATCTATTATGGACGTTCCATTGACCTTACCAACTAAGTTATCGTGACTCACAGAGTTGACATAGACCGAGCCTGACAAGTAGTATCCATTGACGATGTTAGATGTTGCGACCGCGCCATCAGAACACAATATGCCACCAGCAAACGTGTTCCCAGCAGTTCCCTGCGCGTTCACGGTTCCTACGCTCAAGACATCGATTATACTAACGATACCAGCTTGTACCGCTCCTACTATGCCACCAGCGTGACCAGATGATGAGGCAGACAGACCCGTCACGCTTCCAGCGTTCATGCAGTCTCTCAAAACATCTCCGTCGTTAGCATACCCTACAATGCCTCCTGCAAAGCAGTAATCTCCTCCTCCAGTTGAATTGACATATATGGATGACCCGTTGGTGCATCCTGATATTATGCTACCGCCCAATGATTCGCCGACGATACCAGCACCCACCAATATACTTGCACCAGATATACTTACCGTACAGTTAACATTAAGGTCAGTGATTATTGCGTTGTTTATCACGCCGAACAAACCTGTAATAGGTTGCTGTTGAATATTGAATCCTGAGATGGTATGCCCCTTTCCATTGAATGTTCCCGTGAACGGTGCGGACGACGTTCCTATCAGAGTTATGTATTGTGGACCACTTGCGATTATGTCATTAGTTAGATAGTAATCCCCACCAAGGGGGTAATCGGGTGATGTGCCGATGAGTTCCAGTTCATCTATACTGCTTATTGGGGTTCCGACAGAAGGTACATCCATTGCAAACGGACATGGCTTACACTTAAGCTTCTTTGAGAACAGACATACCCTTGGCATGTAAATGGTAATTACTTAGGAATATAAAAGGATTGCATTAGAGAAGATTGTATGGTATTCCCTCTGATACCGAGTACATAGCAACCAGCAATATCTCGTTGGCAACCCTTACGGTATCCGAGTCCTCGTTTCTCAATGCTCTTTTAAAATGTTGCGTCATAAAGTTGTCTTCACCTATAGGCGTGTCTTTATCGGGGCGCGAATTATATTGACCCACAAACATTACCGCATCCTTTTTTAATTGCTCTATCAACATATCATTCAAGTTATCGCCTCCTGTATAGCTCGAACGCAGTTGGGTCTGCCACCTTTACCCACTGCATCTCATATACTCCGCTTCCGCCACGTGTCCATGTCATAGTTGATGGGGAATAACCCCCCTGTCCTGACCAACCCCCATTAGGCAATACAGGAAGTGTAGCAGAATTAGGTGAAGATTCAGGGTTAGTTGGCCACGATAACCACATATTACAGCTACCTTCTACTCTAGCTCTTGCCTGTGAATCTGTCTCGCCACCATTTATTTTGTTCAGCCACCAATACCCACTTGACGATGTACTCCATACAAGAACATAACCAGCTACAGAATTTAGATACCATTGTGTGCCTTGAGGATTATATCCCCCCATACCGCCCGAACCCATAACTGTATTTACTCCCATAGGAACATATAATCCTGACGGATTTGTCATGAACGAACCTGATGCGTTGAGATAAAGTCCAGAGGGAGTAAGTGCCAGTTTTTTCTCATAAAGGCCGTCTTTGGTCAGACACCAGTCCCAGTCCTCGCCTAATGTACTTAACGGAGTTACACCATTATGTAAGTGTATCTTCTCGAACAACTCACAATCATCTTTCTTTGCATATGGGCAATGATGTCCGCGATGGCACTTAAGTTTCTTTGCGTGGGGGCAAAGCTGGTAGCGGTGCATAACTATAAATGTTATTTAGGATTTAAAAGGTTTGCTCTGTTAATAGTTTATAAGGAATGCATCACCGTCGCCGTTCATTCCACCGAGCTTTTAATCCTACATAGGCTTCCATGAACATCTTGTCATCCATAGCATCCAAGATGGATAATATAGCTTTCCCGACCGAAGTATTCTCTGTTTCTCCTGAAATCATCAATATTTCTTTAAGTGCTTCCGTCCGTTCCATACCATTCTTCACAGGCTTTTGCTTTTGACTCCTCAAGGAATTGTTTGCCACATTTATCACACTCCTACGTCGGTTCACCATACTACCTCCTCCTGACATTCTGGGCACCCCCATATTGGATGAATGAACCTTCCGCACATTTTACACCGAGGATTAGTCCTTCTTTTTGGTTGGTCAGGAATTGAACAGTTGTCATTCACCACAACCACCCATGTCAGTTCAAAACTTGCACTGCAACTTGGACACTTAACGTCTTGCTTCTCACCCCTATGCCTAACCATCACATCACCTTACTCTTCACACTGTTCGCTCATACAAATGAGCGTTTCATTCAACTGTACGGCTTCCTCAGTCGTGAGGTTATTGTCTTTCACCATCTGCTCGAACGTCGGCCTGTTGGGGTATGCGTACCACCACTTATATGCTATCTCTCCAATTTTGCTCATTCTATCTTTCTCCGTGGTAGGTTCTTCGTTCTAAGCCCAAGAGCGCCTATCATAGGACATACCATATCTCTACTAAGAAGGAATCCTGCTGATGCCTGATGTCCTCCGCCTCCGAATTTCTCAGCGACTTTCATACTGTTAACGCCTCCTATTTTAGAGCGTAGTGACACACGACCGTTGCCAAGGTTGATTATATACACAAGGTCAAAGTTCTTCTGCCGAACATAATAATCTCCGACATCTGAGGCGTTCCTGTCCGCGAATACTACCCCAACCTTATCATCTCCTTCGGATATGTCGTAGCAGTACGTCTCTTTGACATATGCCTCTCTCAATTTAATGTACTCTGTTATCATTGTAAGGTTGTCTGCTATCAATTCATTAGGTGTCTTCCCAGACGCTTCGGCTATGAACTTGTTCTTATCCTTCAATACATGTAGATATGCGTTTATCTGCTTTGACTGAGGATATTGATGTATCCATCGGTCATGGTCGTCCACATACTTTGCCCATTCATCGAACCATATGCTCTTCGGCAGTATGCGTTCTTTTACCAACCATTCGTATGTAAGCCATGCACCACATCTAGCAGTATCTATGATAACATCATACTGCTCATCGAACTTTATCGTTGTCAGATGATGGTCTATAATTGTTACCTTTTGGAAGTTCTTCAGACCGTCGATATTCCTGCCGTTGAGATTGATGTCTGTTATTATCACATGGCAATCGTCAGATATGCGTTTAAGGGTCTCTTCGATGTCATCATAACCTATCATATAGGTAGTGATGTTCCCAAACGCTTTGCGGAGGAACATTGCGCACGTTACTCCGCCAAGGTCAAAGTGCGAGATGTTGACTGTCTTCATCCAAGTATCCTCCTTAACGCTTCATCGTTCTCTACTTTCTTACAAAACTCAAGATAACGAGAATCAACCGAGTAGGTCTCTACACGCATCTCATTTAACTTCTCAGCAATGAGGTCGATAAGTTCTCTCGCTTTCTTGCTTAACCTGTGTGACATCGCGAACCTTACACATAGCCTAACGGGTTCTAATGCCACATCAACATCTGTCGTCTTAATTACCAATATTTCACTCATTTCTTTCCCTCATCTCAACGGACACGAACATTCATTATCTGAGCCATCACAATCATTAAACATGTTCTCATAGAACACGAACTCTGGGCAAGGCTTTTCTGTGCCGTATCCTTTGTCCTCATCCTCAGTATCACACAATGGACACGTGCCTTCATTGTCATGTTCACAGTGTTCGCAGAGTCCTGTTCTCTCGCATTCCTTGACGAAACAGTTCCAACACTCTGGACCTCTGTGGTCACGGTACGTTATTGCATCTTCTAACAACGTGAAGTATCTGCAACCGAGCGTCTCACCGCACTGACACGTCCCGTGGGTGATGAACTCTCCCGACGGACAGCATACGATGTTCTTCTGCGCAACGATGTTCCCGAAGTCGTCCACGGGTATGAGTTGACTCTCGATGTGTTTCTCGAATTTGCAGTTGCTGATGAGGTCACTGATGAGTTTGGTCACAATGGCGAGTCCTAACTCTCTGCTCTCGTCCATGTCTATTGTAACTTCATTCTCTCTCGGCATCTTCCGAACCGTAGGTATCGTGAATCTCTGAGTGTTCGGTGTGATGTAATCTCCTCTCTCTCCATCATCGAGTATATCGGTACAGAACGTAGCAACATGATGGAACATCGGCTTCATTGCTTCCATGTCTTTTGCCAGACGGTTGCCGATGAATTGTATGCCCTCCGCATCGTCATACACCATATCCTTAGGGACTTCGCCGAAGATGAGTTTTATTACGTTCTGTATGTTCCTGCGGTTGCCACCGTCCCTCACGAAGATGCTATGGAACCGATGCTTACCGCCCATGTGCTGTATGATGACGTTTTGACGGTCGTGCATGGTCTCTCGTATCCTCTCGATACGGTTGAACTGTGATATAGGAATCATGCACCTCAGTTCTTCTGCCATATTTGTCACTCCTCCTTTCCCATGAGTTCACACAGAACCCATCTTAATGCGTGTTCCATCCCCTCTTTATATCCTACCTGTCTTTTATGGTCCCATCCTGCGAAGTCCGCCCACTGGATGTAACCGTATGTGTCGTTCTGCACGCTTTCGTACTTATCCTGGATGACCTTGATTGCCTTATCGAGTTGGTTGTTCGTTCTCAGCAAACGTATCTGCTCCTTTTGAAGTGAGAGACTTTCTTCCTCGTCCCTGCACTTCGGGCACGTCTTATCCCAGGTTGATTCTACGTCCTGTGAACATCTCCTGCATATCGGCATGGTCTATTCCCTCCTGCCCGACGAACGGCCTGACGGTGGCTTCGGCTTCACTTCGGGAGGATTGGAGGGCTGATGCCCTCCTTTGTTGTACACGGCTCCCTCTCTCGCTTTGGCGTTGATTTCCTGTGCCATGAACTTACACGTGTCCTTTCTCACGTTGTATATGCCGTGGCTCTCCAGCATGTCGCTGATGAATTTGCCTGTGATTCTCACTCTACCACCTTCCTCTCCCTGGATGCGCTGATATGTTCCACCTGTCCTGTCGGTATCGTACTCGGCGGACGCATGAAACTTGATTCTAACCACGGTGTTATGTGCGCTCCGCACTCGCAGTCAAAGTCTGTTTTCAGACCCATGAATGAGTTGAACCATACCTCTTTTGAGAGTTCGTGCTCCTTTCCGCAGTATGGACAATACATTTTCATGCCGTCACCTTCCATATCTTGTATGCGCACTTCCTACGGCAGTCCCATATGTCGTATAACGAGCCGTCCTTGACCACTGTGAGATGTTGTGCCACTGCGACGATGTAAGTACCCTCCCATGAGCAGATGTCCGCTACAGTGTACCTCTTCGTCAGCCCCTCGGCGTTCTGATACTTCACGCCCATGATGTCTGTATGTGCGCAATAATCAAAATTCAGATAGCGTTCATAGACCCTTGGGTCTGACTGCACAGTAACAAATCTAACGCCAATCTCGTAGAGGTCTCTGAGAACCTCATAGTAGGGGATGTTCAACCCGAAGGAAATCGCACGGACTACGCAGTCCGCACGTTTGAACCCTTCGGGGTTCTGGTTGTGTTTGACGAATCGGGACACTCAGACCACCATCCGCTTGACAACCGTGCTGGTGTACCCGTACTTCTTCGGGTAGTGTTCCTTCACGTAGGATACTGCGTTCGTCTTGTCGTTCCACAAAAATACTTCTATGAGATTTCCACT
>Ga0123356_10001979_pt1 | contig 22158 bp, 13 predicted proteins | sample TergutEmb28metaG_2_FD_92546 | JGI IMG/M metagenome (GOLD analysis project Ga0123356, IMG submission 92546) | Embiratermes neotenicus P3 segment gut microbial communities from Petit-Saut dam, French Guiana - Emb289 P3 | ecosystem: Host-associated > Arthropoda: Insects > Digestive system > Gut ... | reverse complement strand
TCATCCCCGCGTTCATCGTCGTCGGGCTAGGTTTCGGACTGGCGCTCTCCGCGCTGTCCATGGTGGCGGTGAGCACACCGCCAACCCACCTGGCGGGCATGGCCAGCGGCACTACCAACATGTTGCGCGACTTCGGTTTCACCCTGGGTCCCGCGGTGATCGGCGCAGTCGCGCTGGGCCAGGCGGCGGACCAGATCCGGCAGCGCATTGCGGGGAGCGCCGCGCTGCGGCGGAACCTCGCCCAGTTCGCCTCGTTGCCAACCCACGTTCCTGCCGCGCAGCGACCAGCCGTTGAAGGCGCCGTACACGCGGTTCAGATGGGGCCGCTCGGAGCGAATGCGGTCCCGGCCACGGTGCCCGGGCCGCACGGTGTGGTGCCTTTCAATCCGCTGAAGTCCATCGCATTCGACGCGCTGAGTCATTCGTACGCGCTCGGATTCGTGCTGAGCGGCGTCGCTGCGCTGCTGGCCGCCGCCCTCACCGTGATCGGCATGCGTGCCCGGACCGACGACACGCTCCTGGACCTGGAGCTGCTGGATGACTGAGCTACTGCGGCCTCGTTCCTGGCCCGTGCTGTCCGGGACAGTGCCGCAGCTAGCGCCGGGATTCTCGCGGCGACCGGAGACCGGTCACGGATTATGGGAGGGGCTGCGGCCTGGCGTCACCGTCATCCTGGGCCCGGATGGCGATCGCGCGGTCGGCAGCGGAGCCCCAAGCGGTACCGGGAAGACCCAGCTCGCCATCGCATGCGCACGCAGGATGTGGGCCGCTGCCGAAGTCGACCTGCTGGTGTGGCTGGACGCTTATAGCCGTGACCGCATCATTGCCGGCTATGCCCGGGCCGTCACCGACCTGAAGCTCGCCGCGGCGCCGGGCAGGCCGGAAGCCGCTGCCTCCCGGTTCCTGGCCTGGCTGGCCGACACGCGGAGGCGGTGGCTCGTAATACTCGATGGCGTGACCGATGGCGCCGACATCGACGGCCTGTGGCCGCAGGGCCCGACCGGCCAGGCGCTGGTGACGACCGCTCTGGCGGGGCTCAGTCCGGCGCCGGCCAGGCGCGGCATGACAGCCCGGAACGGGTCGCCACCGGGCCCGCAGCGGACGTCGATCGGACTGGCTTCGTTCAGCCAGCGTGAGGCCCTGCAATATCTCACGGACCGGCTTCACGATGATCCGTACCACTCAGCAGGCGCGCTAGATCTCGCCGTCACGGTCGGGTGCCTGCCGATTGGCCTGGATCTCGCCGTGACCTACCTGCTTGATAGCGGCCAGGAGTGCCGCCAGTACCGGCTCGCCTATGAGCAGTACCAGCGCGACTGGGATGGCGGGCTCACCGGTGATGCGCTCGCGCCTGCCTGGATGCTCGCTCTCGACCGGGCCAGGCAGTTCGAACCAGCGGAACTGGCCTGGCCCGCGCTCACGCTTGCCGCGGTGCTCGGCCCGGCCGCCATCCCGGGTGCAATCCTCACCAGCCCGGCCGCATGCGCCTATGTCACCGGCCAGCAGGAAGCGACCGAGGACGGGCCGGGCAGCCTCGGCGCAGCGTTCTCAAACCTGCAGCAGGTGGGCCTCGTCACTATCGACCCCGACAACGAGGTCCGCACCGTGTCCATGTCTGCCGCCCTGCAGTTCTCGGTCCGGCAGGTCATGGGCCCGGCGGCCGTCCGCCGTGCGGTGCAGGCCGCCGCCGATGCCATCTGCGAGGCGTGGCCGGAGGCAGGCGCGCGGGCCGACCTGGAGCAGGCGCTCCGGGATTGCGCTCTTAGCCTCCGCAGATGTGACGAGGCGGCGCTGTGGCATCCGGGCTGCCACCCGTTGCTGATCCGCGTCGGGCAGAGCATCGACGACGCAGGCATGGCAGATACTGCCCTGGGCTACTGGCGCGAGATCACGCGGCGCTGCGCGGAGAACTTCGGCGCCCGCTCTCAGCTCAGCTTCCAGCTCCGAGAGCGGCTCGCCAGCGCGGCCACGGCGGCCGGCCATGCCGATGAGGCTATGAGCCTCCGCGAGGAACTGGCTGCTGACGTTGACGAAGTCGCGGGCCCGACCCACCCGCAGGCGATCATCTCGCGGGCGAGTCTGGCCAGCGCTTTCCGGGCCGCAGGCCGCCTCAGCGAGGCAATCTCGCTTGGCTCGCACCTCGCGGGCGACAGCGAGAGGGTCTTCGGCCAGGTCCACGCGCAGACCCTCCAGATCCTGCGTGAGCTGGGCGGCACGTACTGCGATGCAGAGCGCTACCGCGAGGCGATCGACCTGCTCCAGCACTGCCTGGTCATCGCCGCGGAGACGATCGGCATCATGCATCCCGAGACCGTCTCCGTCAGACGGCAGCTCGCCGAGGCATATCGGCGCGCTGGGCGAGCCAACGACGCGATCGCGCTCTACCAGGATGCGCTTGCCCAGGTTCAGAAAGCCGTCGGCGGACAGCCCGACGCCGTGACCGCGCGAGAGGGCCTGGCACTCGCCTACTACCGGGCCGGGCGAACCGACGACGCGGTCACGGCCTTCGAGCGGTCGCTCGCCGACTGGCGGCGCACGGCCGGGGCGGTCACCGCGAGCACGCTGGCGTGCAGGACCAGCCTGGCCGCGATCTACTGCCTCAACGGCCGGGCGAGGCAAGCGATCCCGCTCTATGAGGGAGTGCTGGCGGACTGCACCAAGATCTACGGACCCGTTCACCCCGTTACCTTCCGGGCACGGCGGAATGTGGCCGCAGGCTGTCACTACGCGAGGCGCCTCACCGAGGCGGTCGACCTCGGCGAGGCATTGCTCGAAGACTGTGAGCCGGCGCTAGGCCAGGGCCACCGGGAGACCCTCACGGTGCGCGCGAATCTGGCACACGCCTACCACGCGACCGGCCGGCTGAAGCGGGCGAGCGCGCATTTCGATCGCGCGCTGCGCGACTGCGAGCACGCTCTGGGCCCGGACGATCAGCTCACGGGCACAGTGCGAGAACTGCGGCAGCGCTATCTTGGCGGCCGGCAGGGATCCGCCCCGATCGTCACGCCGCCTGAGGAGGTTTTCCAGACGGCGTCTCCGGAGTAACCCCGCGCGACCTGAGTGACGAACATGTACACGGCGTCTTCGTCCGGCGACAGCGGGCCCGGCCGGGCATGCGGCGACGACAGGCCGCGCTGCACGGATTCGCACGCAGCCCAGTCTTGCCTGTTCGTGATGTCCCAGAACTCGACCGCGTAGGCAGGATCGAATCCGGGCGCAGCCAGCGTCTCCGGCGCGAAGGCCCAGCTGCACTCGATCAGCGTGCGATCCACCGCGACCGGGGTCAGCACGTGCGTCATCACGTAGTCCGGGTGCAGGCTGAGCAAAACGTTCGGGAAGATGCTCAGGTAGTTGACGACGCGCCGCCGCGCAGCGTCAAGGCCGCGCAGCGGCACCCCGAGGCTTGCGCCGTCGAGGGACATCGTGTCCATGCCGTCCCGCAGCTGCATCCAGCCGCCGAGCCACGGCCCGGTCGTCTGGTAGTTCTGACCGCTGCCCGGCGGGCTGATGCGGCACAGCTCGGGATGGATGACCGGGCAGTGGTAGCACTCGTGGTAGTTCTCGGTCAGCACCTTCCAGTTGGCCGCCGCGTCGTAGCTGTGGCGGCCGGCGACGACGAGGCGCTCCGGCTCGTACGGCGTGACCAGTTCGTCGAGCTCGGCGAGGGCACCCTCCATTGGCCCGGCGGCGCCTGACGCGTCGACAAAGAGCAGCCCGTGCCAGTCGGTGACCGGCAGCTCGACCAGACCCCAGCTGCTCGCGTCGAATCCGGGCACGCCCTGGAAGCCCTTCGCGCTCCGCAGCTCCCCGGACAGTGCGAACGTCCAGGAGTGATAAGGGCAGACGATCCCGGCTCGGCGGGCAGACTCGCCGCAGGGCAGCAGCTCGTGACCGCGGTGCCGGCAGAAGTTCGCGAACGCGTGGACATCACCATCGTCGTCGCGGCTGAGCAGGACGCTGCCCTCGCCGAGCGGAACGGCCCGCTGATCACCGGGGGCGGCCACGTCTGCAGTGAGACCCACGCAGGTCCAGCCGCCGCCGAAGAAGCGCCGCCGTTCCCAGCCGAACACGCCGGGATCGGTGTAGGCGGCTGGCGGCAGCATGCGGCTGGTGCCAAATGGCCGGAGTGCGTCCGCGACACCGGCGGGGTCGAGCGGAGGCTGCGAGTCGGCTGGCTGACTGATCATACAGTCAAGGTTAGGCGCACGCCGACGGTGCCGCTAGCGAGACTGGCCGAGCGAGGGCGTCGGTGATCATGTCCGCCTGAGCGAGATTCCGAGGCTGGGCACGGCAAACGAGGCGGCCCACCGAGGCCAGAGCATGGCTCCGTGACAGCGGAAGCTGGTCGTCTCGCCATCGGTGGCATCGAACGAGCGCTCCTGGCTCGAATAGCGTCGCTTCCGGATCTGGAGCGTGTGCCGACCCGGCTCCACCAGGCCCTCCACCGTGCCGTTCCATTCGATCGATCCGACGCTCTTTCCATCAAGCAGTACGTCGAACGTGCCACCGCGGAGCTCGAAGCCGAATGCGGCTTGGCGCGTCACTCTGAGCGTTGCCGGCACGCCGTCCTCCGCTCCCCTGGCCGTCCGCCGACGACCGCCTAGCCCGGACGCTAGCAGGGCAATTGCCCCGTCGGCTGGGCATTGGCCTGGGGACGGCAACCGAAATTGAGTGCTAGCAAATCTGAGATACTGTCATACAATCGAACACAATATCGCCAGATGGATACATGGCTGATCGAGGGCGGACAGACGTGGCACAAAAAGGGTTACATAATGACACGGGTTCCTGGCCAGCGAAGCGCAGGCAAGGCTTCGTATGTCTTCGAACATATCCTGGTGATGGAAAAGATGCTGGGCAGGTACCTGCTGCCGGGTGAGAATGTCCATCACCGGAATGGCATCAAAGATGACAACCGGCCTGAGAATCTCGAACTCTGGATCCGGCCGCAACCGTCGGGCATCCGGGTAGCGGACGCGGTCGCTTGGGCGCGCAAATTCTTCAAACTTACGGGGACTTCGACGCCTCCAACAATGCTCAGACCTGTCTGAGCACTCTTGGAGGCGGCGGGACTCGAACCCGCGTCTTCCAGTAGATCACCAGGGCTTCTCCGGGCACAGCCTGCTTGCTTTTTCTCAGCCCCGGCGGTCACGCAGGCAAGCCGCCGAGCAGGCTCAGTCGCTGTGCGATGTCCCTGCTAGCTCCGCGACCGGGCCAGCAGGTGATCCTCCTTGATGATGCCAGACACCGGGCCGGAGGAACTCCCGGGCTGACAGCGACTAGTGCTGAGCTCTGCGGTTAGTTAGGCCGCGAGAGCGACAGCGTCGCGATTTGCCGTTGAGTTGGCAGTTATCTTTTTGCGGTCACAGTGTTAACGGGGTTATGTCCGCCGTCCCCGACCCGCTTCACCTGGATCAACAACCAGAATCGAAACCAAATCGCCCCCTCTTGAGTTATCCCGTCAGATTACCTGATGGGCTCGCTCAAGGCGAACAAGTATCGCCACCGATATATGCCGCAGCGCGTCCCGATGCAGAACGCCCGACGGGCGGACCGCAGAGCGCGGCTCCCGTCGGGCATCCACTGGTTGGTGACGAGGTGCCCCCGTGGGCGCTGGCGGTGGCCGAAATGCGCCCACGGGGGCCATGACCGGCAGGGTCGGGGCCGGTCCAAAGGCCGGGCCTCCCCCGAGATGAGGCCCGGTTCTCATCACGATGACTGGGCCGCAACCCCCCAAGCGGCACCCCAGTCACTAGGAAGGACGCCGGTCCGTGGCAACGTGGTTGCCCCGAGTTACCCAAATCCCTCTCATGAACGTGTCATCACTCTGCCTGGGCGAAGCACGGGCAGAGTGATGACACGGCAGCCAGCTTGTACAGGGCACGAGCGCGGTTTCGGGGGTTCACGGGGGCGAAGCCCCCGTGCGTCAGGCACCCGCCCGGAGGTCGCGCAGGAAGGCCCCGGCCAGCGGCACAGCCGAGGCCGCTGGCGCACCCTGGGGGTTGCTGAGCTGGACGACTGCAAAGGCGATGTCGCCCTGGTAGCCGACGAACCAGTTGCTGCGAAGCTGCCCCGAGCCGAACGGCGCGCTTCCGGTCTGACCGGCGACGTTTCCGCCCACGTTCGCGGGGCTGTTACGCGGCGTGGACATCGTGGCCTGCATGAGAGCGCGCAGCGAGGCTAGGACCTGGCCGTCTTCAACCGCTCGGGGCGTCGAGTTCGGATCGCTCATTCCCCAGACCAGGGACGGCGCATGCCAGCGGCCGGAGTCAACCACCGAGGCGGCGAGCGCCATGCCGAGCGGGCTGACCCGCACGCCGCCGGTTCCGATCATGGCCGCGGCGAGGGCGCCCTCCCCCGTCGGATTGCCAGTCTCGCCGGCGAAATAGCTGCTCACGGGGAGCTCCCAGCCGCCGATGCCGAAGGCATTGCTCGCCTTGGCCAGCTGAGTCGCAGTGAGCGACAGCGAGAGGCCGCCCGCGAAGGCCGTCGCGCACGCATGCATGAAATCTGCCTGGAACGAGGGCGCGGTGCCCAGATTCGGCTCTGGCGGATAGTTGGTGAATCCTGTCCCGTCGACCGAAATGCTGGGCGGGCAGGGAACGGGGTCGCTCGGAGTCAGATGTCCGCCCGACAGCACCGCAGCCGACGAGACGACCGTGAACGCCTGACCCGGCTGGTACTGGCCCGCCAGCGGATCCAGCGACGGCATGCCACCGGCGGCGTGGCTAGCGACGGCGAGGATCTTGCCAGTCGAGGCCTGCACGGCCACGATGGCAGCCGACGTCGGCAGCTGACCAAGGGCCTGATCGGCGGCGAGCTGGACCCCCGAGTCCAGCGTGGTGCGGATCGGCGTGCCGCGGGCACCCGGCCAGGTCTTGAGCTCGACTGCGGCAGTACCAGACTGCTGGAGCACCACGTCTGTGCGCGGGGTGCCGACGAGCTGCCGCTGGAACGCCTGCTCGAGTCCGGAGAGACCCACGGTGGTGCCGGGGCGATACTGCACCCCGTCGGTGCGCAGGACGCTGGCCGACTCGGTGCCGACCGTGCCGACAATGTCCGGTGCGATGGAGTCGAACAGCGGCTCGGTGACCTGCCTGACCTGAAGGCCGGGAACCGCGGCCAGGGACTTGGCCAGGCTGGCGTACTCCGCCGGGGTATAGCTGATCAGCTCGAGAAAGTCCGATTGAGGGTTCTCCTCGATCTGGCCCTCGATCTGATCTTCAGGTATCTGGGTGACAGCGGACAGAGCGGCCGCCGTCTGGGCCGGATCGGCCAGCTCGCCGGGGAACACGCCGACCTCAAAGACCTTGGATGGCACGATCAGCGAGTGGCCTGCGGAGTCCGTTATCTCCGACCGGGGGTAGAACTGGCTGACAACAGCCAGCTGCTCCTTATCGGTCATGCCAGGCACAATCACCGACGGGCTCCACGCGATTCGCCAGCCGTCGCTGCCGTCGCTGAGCGCGAATCCGCCCCTGTACGTCCACAGCAGGCCGCTCCCGGACAGGTCAATATCGGCCTGGAAGGTCGCCTGCGCTGTGCGGCCGCGCTGATTCACGCCCTGGATCGACATGCTGACGTGGCTGGCGTCGAGCCGCTGGTAGGCGCTGGCGAGCGCGGCCGCCACCACGCGCGGATTGCCCGTGGTGAGCTGCGCCGCGGCCAGATAGCGCCGGGACTGCCAGGCCAGCAGGAACTGGCCCACGGCTGGCTCAGCGGACGAGATGCCCGGGCGTGCCAGCCCCACCCCGACCAGGGCCGCGGCAACGGCAAAGACCGACACGCGCACGAGCGTAGAACGCGAGCGCAGCGCCACCCCGAAAGCTCCCGCCCTGCCACGTCTGGCCTGGTTGCCGGTCCCCTTGGTGTTCCCGTTCCCCGTACCGGCGGGCGTCAGTCGTCGTGGGTACGGCCTAGTCCGGGGCGCACGGTGCGCCCCGGGCCGCTTGCTGCGGCTCCCGGAGCGGGTAGCGCCAGCCATGGTTATCTCCGCCGCCGGAGTTCGCGCTCGATCTCCCGGGCAGCGTCTCGCTTGGCGAGATCCTGGCGCTTGTCATACGCGCGCTTGCCTCGGGCCAGGGCTAGCTCGATCTTGACCTTCCCCCCCGAGAAGTACAGCGACAGCGGGACCAGGGTCAGCCCACGTTCCTGCATCGAGCTGGCCAGCTTGTCAATCTCCCTGCGGTGCAGCAGCAGCTTGCGGGTTCGCCGCGGCTCGTGGTTCGTCCAGGTGCCCTGGGCGTACTCCGGGATGTGGACGCCGTGCAACCAGGCCTCGTTGTTGCTGATCTGCCCGAAACCTTCGGTCAGCGTCGCACGCCCGGCCCGAAGTGACTTTACCTCGGTGCCGGTCAGCACGAGGCCGGCCTCCACCGTGTCTTCGATGGTGTAATCGTGCCGGGCTCGCCGGTTACTGGCAATGATCTTCTTGCCCTGGTCCGCAGCCACCGGGAGACGATTCTAACGTCAGACCCTCAGGTAACGCCTGAGCGTGAGGAAGGAGGTGCTGCCACAGATCAGCAGGCCGATGATCATGGCAACGATGATCACCTCAACCAAGTCGGTTGTGCTGAGGGTGACCCCGGTCGGGAACATGCTCTGCAGCGTGCTCAGCAGGACGGACTTCACCCCGATCAGCAGTCCGGTGGCCACCAGCCAGCCAATGAGGCCGGCGATCATCCCCTCGACGAGGAACGGCAGCTGCACGTAGAAGTTCGACGCGCCAACGAGGCGCATGATGGATGTCTCGCGGCGCCGGTTGAACGCCGACAGGCGGATCGTATTCGCAACCAGGAGGATGGCGGCAACCAGCAGGAAGATAGCGATCACCACGACGGCTTTCTCTGCGGCGTTCAGCAGCCGGTAGAACTGGTCGAGGATCTGCGCGTCATTGACCACCTGGGACACCCCGGGCACGCCGTTCATGACCTCGGTCACCTGGGGAGCGTCGGCCTGAGTGTTCTTCAGCCGGATCTGAAACGACGGCGGGATCTGGTCCTTCTGGGTGTACTGGACCAGCGCCTTCTCGGTCGCGAACATCTGCCGGAACTGCTTGTACGCCTGATCGGCCGTGACGAACGAAATGCTCGTCGTGTCGTGCGTCGCGAGGAGGGCGTTGCGGATCGAGCCAATCTCAGCCGGCGTCGCGGCGCCGTTCTTCTGGCAGCTAGGCGACACGTCGGTCGCGGTGCACAGGTACACCGACAGCTGCACTCGGCTCTGCCAGAAGGTTCTGGTGTTGTCGACCTGCTTGACGAACAGCAGTCCCGTGCCGAGCAGGGACAGGCTGATCGCGACGACGACGACCAAGGCGACCGTCATCGTCAGGTTTCGGCGCAGACCGATCCACACCTCACTGAAAACGAAGTTAAACCGCATGCTCTCTACGTGTCCTCTGGTAGTCCGTCACGGGCCCCCCGTTAGTAGGCCTGGCCGTAGACCCCTCGTGACTGGTCGCGGACGACCTTGCCGTACTCGAGCTCGATGACTCGTTTGCGCATGGAGTCAACGATCGCCGCGTCGTGTGTGGCCATGACGACCGTGGTCCCGGTCCGGTTGATCCGGTCGAGCACCTTCATGATGCCGATGGACGTCGCCGGATCGATGTTCCCGGTCGGCTCGTCAGCCAGCAGGATCATCGGGCGGTTCACGAACGCCCTCGCCATGGCGACACGCTGCTGCTCACCGCCGGAGAGCTCGTCTGGCATCCGGTCCCGCTTGCCCTCCAGCCCGACCAGGTCGATGACCTCGGGGACGACCTTGCGGATGAACCGGCGCGGCTTGCCGATCACCTCGAGGGCGAAGGCGATGTTCTGGTAAACGTTCTTGTTGGGCAGCAGCCGGAAGTCCTGGAAGACGCAGCCGATACGGCGGCGCAGATGCGGCACCTTCCAGTTGGTAAGCCGGGCCAGGTCCTTGCCTGCCACGTGGATGCGACCCGACGTGGGGCGCTCTTCCTTGAGGATCAGCCGCAGGAACGTTGACTTGCCGGAGCCGGACGGCCCGACCAGGAAGACGAACTCGCCCTTCTCGACATCCAGGTTCACGTTTTCCAGCGCCGGGCGGCCCTGATTCGCGTACGTCTTGGTGACGTTGTCGAAGTGGATCACTGGTCCATCGCAGGTGTAGACGAGAGCTGTCGCGGCCGTCGGGCCGTGCATGCTCCCGGTTTGGCCACGGGCCAGTCTAGGGGGGAAACTGGTCGGGAACGTCCAACATCGTCGAAGTGGCCTCCTGACCACTACAGCCCTGTAGGAGCCGGATGAGCTGTGAGCACCTGATTTGCGCCCAGTGTGCCGGGCCGGTTTCGGAGGGTCGGTGCCCGACCTGCCGCGAGGCCAGGGCGCACATCCATCACCATGGCCACTCTGTGAGCGTGCAGCTCATCGCGGCTGTCCTGCTTGTCCTGGCCCTGCTGGCGGTCGCGGCCATGCACCTGGGGCACTGACCTGCCCCTGGCGGCTGCGTAGCTACAGGCCCTGGCTGCGCAGCCAGCGGATCTCGGCCTCGATGAAGTCGTCGATCTCGCCATCCATGATCGAGGCCGTGTTGCCCGTCTCGTATCCGGTCCGAAGGTCCTTGACGTTCTGGTACGGGTGTAGAACGTAATTTCGGATCTGTGTTCCCCAGCTTCGACCGCCGTCGCCGCGTAGCTCGTTGAGCTTGGCCGCCTGCTCCTCGCGCTTGCGCTCCAGCAGCTTGGACTGCAGCACCGCCATCGCGGTTGCCTTGTTCTGGATCTGGCTCCGCTCGTTCTGGCAGGAGACGACGATTCCGGTCGGCAGGTGGGTGATCCGGACCGCGGAGTCGGTGGTGTTGACGCCCTGCCCGCCGGGACCGCTCGACCGGAACACATCGATCCGCATCTCGTCCTCGGGGATGTCGATGTGGTCGACCTGCTGCACCACTGGCAGCACGTCCACCATCGCGAACGACGTCTGCCGGCGACCCTGGTTGTCGTACTTGGAGATGCGCACCATCCGGTGCGTGCCGTGCTCGCCGCGGAGCGTCCCGTAGGCATACGGCGCCTTGATGGCGAACGTGGTCGACTTGATCCCCGCCTCTTCGGCGTAGGAGGTGTCGTAGATCTCCGTCGCGTAGCCGTGCCGCTCGGACCAGCGCAGGTAGATCCGGCGCAGCCCCTCGGTCCAGTCGGCCGCGTCCGCGCCACCGGCGCCCGCGTTGATGCTGATCAGGGCTTCTCTGGCGTCGTACTCGCCGCTCAGCAGCGTCCTGATTTCCAGCTGATCGATCTCCTTGCGGAGCGCCGCCAGTTCGCGCTCGCCTTCCTGCCGCGTCGGCTCGTCGTGCTCGCTCTCGGCGAGCTCGAACATGACGGCCGTGTCGTCGAGCCGCCGGTGCAGCGCCTCGAGCCTGGCCAGCTCGGCGTCCAGATAGGACAGCCGCCTGGTCACCTCCTGCGCCTTTTCCTGGTCATCCCACAGGCTCGGATCGGCTGATCGCTCGCGCAGGCTCTCGGCCTCGTGGCGCATGGCATCCGGGTCCAGGACGGCCTCCACGCTCGCGAGCTTTCCCCTCAACTCAGCGATGTCACTCGTGGGGTCGGTTGCCATGAATAGAGCCTACGCGACCAGCGATACCGTGCAGTTTCGCCCCGCTGACTGACCGCTCAGACAGTGCTGCCCCGGGGTTTCAGCCGGGCAGTGTTGCCGTTGTCACCAACGACCGGATCGCCCGCACCGCGACCGACAGCGTCGCGACCGTGAAATCGTTGCTCTCCCAGATCTCGGTGAGCGTCTGGTCCGCGCGGCGAACCGCCGGGGCGTTCCGCGCGACCCACGCGGCCAGCCGTTGCTCGGGGCTGCCAGGCCCGGTGACGGCCAGCACGTCCCTCGTCAGCGACGCGTGCGCGGTGTACAGGTCATCCCTGATGGCCGCCCTGGCCATGGTGTTCCACCGGTCCTCACGCGGCAGCTCGGTGATGAGGTCCCTCAGCCGGGCGATCTGCAGCCGGTCGGCCAGGTCGAAGTAGACCTCCGCGGTCTCGTCAGCCGACCTGCCGGTGCCGTGGGCGATGTCGACGATGTCGAAGGCCGAGTAGGCCGGCACCATCGCCGCGATCCTGTCAGCCAGGTCCGCGGGCACGCCGCGAGCCAGGTAGACCTGCCGGCGCTCGTCGAATCCGGTGAGGTCGCGGCCCGCCAGCAGCTTCGGCAGCCCGGCGCCGACCGTCAGCACGCCGGCCGCGAAGAATCCGATCGTGTCCTGCACGTCGAACGGCGGGCGGCGGAAGGCGAGCAGCCAGCGAGCCGCCCGCTCCGTCAGCTTCCGGCCCTCCAGCATGGCCGTGATCTGCGTGCTGGTGTCGACGACGCCGTCGAGCGCCTCCACCTGCGCCCAGAAGCCCGGCATGTCGAACACGGCCCGCGCCACCAGCCACGCGGCGGTGATATCCGGCACCGACGCGCCGGTCTCCTCGGCCAGCCGGAAGGCGAAGGTGATGCCAGACCTGTCGACCATGTCGCCGACGACGACGGTCGTGATGATCTCCCGGCGCAGCGGGTGCCCCGCCATCCGGTCGGCGTATCTCGCCCGCAGCGCGGACGGGAAGTAGTCGGTCAGCACCCGGTGCAGGTAGGCCTGATCGGGCAGCGCCGACGCGAGCACCTCCTCCGCGGCGGCGATCTTGGTCTGGGCCAGCAGCACCGCAAACTCCGGTAGCACCAGCCCGCTGCGCGCCCTCCGCCGCTCGGCGATCTCCCGCTCGGTCGGGAGGACGTCCAGCTTCCGCTGGATGCGGCCGTCCCGCTCCAGCTTGTGGATGTAGCGAGCGTGCACGTGGAGCATCTGCGGCGCCTGCGCGACGGACGCGGCCAGCACCCGGACCTGCTGGTAGTTGTGCACGAGCACGTGGCTCGCGACCTCGTCGGTCATGGAGTGCAGCAGCTCGTTCCTGGCCGCCTCCGTCAGGCTGCCAGCCCTGACCTCCCGGTCCAGCAGGATCTTGATGTTGACTTCGTGGTCGGAGGTGTCGACGCCGGCCGAGTTGTCGATGAAGTCGGTGCACACCAGGCCGCCGGCCAGCGCGTACTCGACCCGGCCTTGCTGAGTCAGGCCAAGGTTGCCGCCCTCGACGACGACGCGTGCGCGGACGGCGGTGGCGTCGATGCGCACGCCGTCGTTCGTCCGGTCGCCGACGTCGGCGTTCGACTGGTAGGACGCCTTGACGTAGGTGCCGATGCCGCCATTCCACAGCAGGTCGACCGGCGCGGCCAGGATCGCGGAGATCACTGCGTCCGGCGAGAGCGCGGCGTCGGCGTCACCCAGCCCGAGCGCTGCCCGGGCCTGCGGCGCGAGCGGGATCGACTTCGCCGACCGCGGCCATACGCCGCCGCCGGGAGAGATCAGCCGCGAGTTGTAGTCCGCCCAGGACGAGCGCGGCAGTTCGAACAGCCGGCGTCGCTCCGCGAGGCTCGCGGCGGGATCGGGAGCAGGGTCGAGGAACACGTGCCGGTGGTCGAACGCCGCCACCAGGGCGATGTGCGACGACAGCAGCATCCCGTTGCCGAAAACATCACCGGACATGTCGCCGATGCCGACGACAGTGAAGTCGTCGGAGTCGACGTCCAGGCCGAGGGCGCGGAAGTGGTACCGCGCCGATTCCCAGGCGCCGCGGGCGGTGATGCCCATCTTCTTGTGGTCGTATCCCTCCGAGCCGCCGGAGGCGAACGCGTCGCCGAGCCAGAAGCCGCGCGCCAGCGCGATCTCGTTCGCGGTGTCGGAGAACGTCGCGGTGCCCTTATCGGCGGCAACCACCAGGTACGGGTCGTCGGCGTCGTGCCGCGCCACCTGCGGCGGCGGCACGACCTGACCGTGGACCAGGTTGTCGGTGACGTCGAGCATCGCGGTGATGAACAGCCGGTAGCAGGCGAGCACCTCCGCCGCGTAGGGCTCCCGGTCCGCCGGGTCGGGCAGCTGCTTGCAGACAAAACCGCCCTTGGCGCCGGACGGGACGATGACCGAGTTCTTCACCTCCTGCGCCTTGGCGAGGTCGAGGATCTCGGTGCGGAAGTCCTCCGGGCGGTCCGACCAGCGCAGCCCGCCGCGTGCGACAGGCGCGAACCGGAGGTGCACGCCCTCGAAGCGCGGCGAGTAGACGAACATCTCGAACTGCGGCCAGGGCGCGGGCAGGCCGGGAACTTCCCGCGCGTTCATCTTCACGACCAGGCACGGAACGGGGCCGAAGGCGGTGCTGTAGTAGTTAGTCCGCAGTGTCGCGGCGATCAGGCCCAGGTACGAGCGCAGGATCCGGTCGTCGTCCAGGCTCGAGACCCCGTCCAGTGCGCCGCGGATCTCCTCGGTGATCGCCTCGCTGCGCTCGGCCTCACCCGTCTGCTTGGCGGGGTCGAACCGGGACTCGAACAGCCGGACGAGCAGGCGGGTGATCGGCGCGTTCGAGCGCAGCGCGCGGGCGATGTACGCCTGGCTGAAACTGATCTTGGCCTGGCGCAGGTACCGGGCGTAGCCACGCAGCATCACGACCTGCTGCCAGGTCAGCTGCGCGTCGAGGACCAGCGCGTTGAACCAGTCGTCGTCGATTCGCCCGTCCCACAGCGCGGCCAGCGCACTCTCGACCTGCTCCCGGACCCGCTGGTCCGCGATCAGGTCGCGGCCGGAAGCCTCGGCTTCGCGGATGGCAGTTCGCCGCAGGCCAAAGTCATAGATCCAGAACGGGTGAGTACCGGGGAACTCGTACGGGTGCTCGTCGACGACGTCGACACCCATGTGCTGCAGCCGGGGCAGCACGTCGGTCAGCGTGATCGGGCCGCCGGCGGAATAGATCGTGAGCCGCCACACCCGCCGCCCGCTGTCGGGCACCGTGCTGTCCTCGACTGTGCTGTTCTCGCCTGTGCTGTTCTGGACCGGGCCGTCCTCGATCGGCACGCCCCCGGTATAGGTCTCCGACTCCCAGAGCTCGAAGTCGACGTCGCGGCCGGACTCCCGCAGCCGCAGGACCCTGGCGAAGTCCGTGATCGCGGCGGAGGCAGGCACGTCGGTCTTGTACGTGGCGGGGATGGCGCCGCCGAGCTGGTTTACCAGCACGCGGCCGCGCTGCGGGCCGAACTCGGCTACCGCCTCGGCCGTCAGGTCGTCATCCCAGGACCGCACCGCGGCGGCAACATCGCGCTCGAGCCTGGCGGGGTCGGCCGCGGACAGCTGACCGCCGCGCTCGGCCCTCAGCACCACGTGCAGCTTGGCCATGGCGGACTCGCCCACCTGCGCGCTGTAGTCCAGCTGAGATGCCCCGAACGCCCGCCGCAGGATCTCCTGCACGGCAAGCCGCACCGGCGTCGTGTACCGGTCCCTGGGCAGGTAGACCAGGCATGACACATAGCGCCCGTAGGCGTCCCGGCGCACGAACAGCCGGGTCTGGCGCCGCTCGCGGGCCAGGTGCACGCCGGCCGCGATCGCCGCGAGATCGGCAGGCGGGGTCATGAACAGCTCCTCCCGCGGATAGAAGTCGAGCACCTCGGCGACGTCCTTGCCGTCGTGGCTGTCGGGGCTGAGGCCCGAGATCGCCAGCACCTCGGCCAGCTTGCGGCGCAGCACCGGGACGTCCTTCACCCGCTCTGCCGTGGCGGCGTGCGTGTACAGACCAAGGAAGCGGTACTCCCCGTCCACCGTGCCGGCCTGCGACAGCCGCTTCACCGCCACGTAGTCCAGGTAGCTCGCGCGGTGCACCGTCGACCGCGAGTTGGCCTTCGTCAGGATCAGGCGGTGGTCGTCCAAGGCACGGGCCTTGACCTCCTCGGGCAGCCGCGCGAACGTGCCGGGGCCCTTGCGGTCGTGCCGCAGGATGCCGAGGCCGGTGCCCGGCACCCCCCGCAGCGAAAGAGCTCCGTGGTCCGTGAGCAGGTCGTACTCGCGGTAGCCGAGGAAGGTGAAATGACCGTCGGTCAGCCAGCGCAGCAGGTTCGCTATCTCGGTCGGGGACTCGGCCTCCGGCGTGTCTGGTGCCGTGCCGAGCACCTCATCAGCCAGCCACCGGGCCCGGGCGCGCATCCGCGGATAGTCCTCGACAGCGATCCGGACATCGCCGAGCACCCGCTCGATGTCGGCTGCCAGCGAGCGGCCCTCGCCGTCCGCCAGCGGCGGGATCTCGACGTGGATCCAGGACTCTGCCAGCTCATCGTGACCGTGCTCAGAAGGATCCGGGGCGGGGCCAACGATCTCGCGCAGCGTCCCGGCAACGTCTCGCCGGACCCGCAGCTGCGGGTGCACAATCAGCCGCGCCGACAGGCCGTGGTTCGCAAGCTCCATGGTGACGGAGTCGACGAGGAAGGGCATGTCGTCGGTGACGACATCGATGACGTCGGCCGGGGGGCTGAGCACCGCGGTCCCGCCGGGCCGGACCTCGACCCGCGCCCGGCCCTGCGGCCGGTGCCCGGCCAGCGCGATGTGCCGGGCCAGCACCGCCGCCACCCGCTCCGGGCCGGCCGCAGCGAGGTCGTCGTCCGCAACGTGCCGGTAGTAAGCCTGCACGCAGGCACCCACCTCGCCCGCGGCGGGTACCGGGCCCGCGCAGGCGGCCGCGTGTGCCAGCAGCTCGTTCCTGGTGTCCTCGGCTACCATGGCCCATTCCTTTCTAGGAGCGGCGACGCTGCCGCTCAGAGCCAGTCTCGTAGTTCCCAGAGCAGCGGGTAGTAGCGCAGCGGCACCCGGCTATGCAGATAGGGCGCACCCGTCGACCCGCCGGTCCCTGACTTCGTGCCAATCTGCCGCTCCACCATCTGCACGTGCCTGGCGCGCCACAGCGCCGCCAGCTCGTCGTGGGTGACCAGGTCCTCGGCCAGCTCCCACAGCTCGTCATGGTGCGGCCGGTCCGTGGCTACCGTCACGAGAGCGCCCAGGATCTCTTTGTCACTGCCCACGGGCAAGCCACGCGAGGCCAGCAGGTCGACGTAGGCGTCCCACAGCGTTGGCTCAGCGAGCCGCGCGACCAGCCGGGCCCGTTCCTCGTCGGTCAGTGACCGGAAGCGGCGGACGAAACCGGGATCCTTAGCGCCCGACAGGAACTCCAGCTCGCGGAACTGGACCGACTGGAACCCGCTGGCCGGGGCCAGCGCGGCCCGGAACTCGCCGAAGTCCTGCGGCGTCATCGTCTCGAGCACATCGATCTGGCTGATGAGCAGCCGCTCGATCACGTGCACCCGGCGCAGCAGCTGCCTGGCCAGAACGGTCGTGCCGGCCAGCATCGCATCCCGGATGCTGGTGAGCTCGTGCAGCAGCTCCTTGAACCACAGCTCGTACGCCTGGTGCACGACGATGAACAGCATCTCGTCGTGCACCGGCGGGCTCGACGTGAGCAACTGCTGGCCGAGCAGCTCCGGTAGCCGCAGGTAGCTGCCGTAGGTCAGCCGGCCGCCTTCCTCGCCGAAGCTGCGCCCAGCCGACTCACTCATGCATGCGCCCCCGGTGCGAAGTGGCCGAGCACCTCGGGGTTGGCGAGGGCGTCGGGGTCGGCGGCCGCAGCCACCGGGGTGCCCTGCAGGATCTTGCGGACCGGGACTTCGAGTTTCTTGCCGGACAGCGTCCGCGGGATGCCGGGCACCTCGTGGATCTCGTCGGGGACGTGCCGCGGGGACAGTTCGGCGCGCAGCAGCGACCGCAGCCGGGTGATGAGCGTGTCGTCGATCACGTGTCCGTCGGCCGGGACGACGAACAGGATCAGCCGCCCGTCCTGGCCAAGCTGGCCGGTGTCGATCACCAGGCTGTCGGCTATTTCGGGCAGCGCCTCGACGACCCGGTAGAACTCGCTGGTGCCCATCCGGACCCCGCCGCGGTTGAGGGTGGCGTCGGACCGGCCGTAGATGACGCTGCCGCCGTCGGGGCGGATCATTATCCAGTCGCCGTGCCGCCACACGCCGGGGTACTCGGCGAAGTAGGCGTCCCGGTACCGCTTGCCGCCGGTGTCGTTCCAGAACCCGACCGGCATGGAGGGCATCGGCGCGGTCAGCACGAGCTCGCCGACCTCCCCGATGACCGGCCTGCCCGCCGGGTCGAACGCCTCCACCTTCGCGCCCAGGCACGGCCCGGAGATCACCCCGGCACGCACCGGCAGCAGCGGCGACGGCCCGACGAACCCGGTGCAGATGTCGGTGCCGCCAGAGAACGAGCCGAGAATCAGGCCCGGCGACCCCGTTCCCATCTCTTCGTACACCCACCGGAATCCTTCCGGCGGGAGCGGAGAGCCGGTGGAGCCAATCCCCCTGATCGCCGACAGGTCGTGCGCCGCGGCCGGGTGCAGGCCGGCCTTCGCACACGCCAGCAGGTACGGAGCGCCGACGCCGAAGTAGGTGACCCCCGTCTGCGCGGCCAGCGCCCACAGCCGATCGGGCTCCGGATGCGAGGCGCTGCCGTCATACAGCACGACGGTGGCGCCGGCCAGCAGCCCGCCTGCCACGTAGTTCCACATCATCCAGCCGGTCGTGGTGTACCAGAAAAAGGTGTCAGAGCTGGTCAGGTCCTGATGCAGGGCCAGCGCCTTGAGGTGCTCGAGAACCACGCCGCCGTGGCCGTGCACGATCGGCTTCGGCAAGCCGGTCGTGCCCGAGGAGTACAGCACCCACAGCGGATGCCCGAACGGCACCTCGGTGAACTCCGGCTCGCCGCGGGCGGCGCCGAAGGCCGCCCAGTCCAGAACGGTCACGCCGGCGGGCAGCCCGGTCCTGGCCGCGGCCTCGCCGAGGTAGTCCACCATGACCACGGCCTGCAGGCCGTCCAGGCCGGCCGCGATCGCCGCGAACTCGGCGCGCCGGTCGAAGTTCTTGCCGTTGTAGGCGTAGCCGTCGATACCGAGCAGCACCTTCGGCGAGATCTGCGCGAACCGGTCGATCACGCTATGCGCGCCGAAGTCCGGTGAGCAGGACGTCCAGATCGCCCCCAGGCTCGTCGTGGCGAGCATGGCGATCAGCGCCTCCGGCGAGTTCGGCAGGTAGGCGGCGACCCGGTCACCGAGCCCGACCCCGAGCTCAGCCAGGCCGGCCTGCACCCGGCCGACCTCCGCGCGCAACTCGCCGTAGCTGAGCGTGCCGTCCCGGCCCGTTTCCGCGCGGTAGATCACCGCGGTGCGGTCGGCCGGCGCGCCAGCCCGGAACAGGGCGTTCCGGGCGTAGTTCAGCGTGCTCCCGTCGAACCAGGTCGCGTTCGGCATCTCGCCCGCCAGCACGGGGCCGTCGCCGCGGCTGCCCAGCACGCCGAAGAAGTCCCAGATCGAGGTCCAGAAGTCAGCCGGCGCATCCACCGACCACTGCCACAGGTCGTGGTAGGAGGCCAGCTCGCCAGGGCGGGCGCCGGGCACCGCCAGGCCGCCGTGGCCGGCCAGCCAGCGGGCATACCGGGTGACCTCGGCGTGCTCGGCGGACTGCGCGCTCGGTGCCCAGAGGATCTCGCCGTAGTCGCGCCCGGCTGTCGCCGTCCGCTCCTCGGCCACGCCTGAGCCCCCCAACTGATGCAGATCGGTCGTCATTGACCGCGCCGTACGACCAGTTTGACACCCTCCCCCGCTTTGAAGGCGGGGGATTCCAACTACGCTACTCGGAGCGAGCGTTGAGCTTGCGGTTCAGCGACCGGGCCAGCGCCTGGTCTTCCCGCACGGCACGCCCTGCCGCAATGTTCCTGGCGCCTCCCGCTGGGATGACTAGGGGCCATCGCTGGTTCGCCGTGTTCTCCTACATCTCATGCGCAGTACACATAAAGTTTGCGATTCGGGGCGTACAGTCCGCCCATGCCGTTGACTCGGGCTGTCGACTGGGTTCGCTGCTTGAGAATCTGCACGAGACGGCGCCTGGCGCGGACTGGTTGCGTCGCGGCCCTGGCCGCATCCAGTTGCGCCGCCATGATGTCCGCAGCGATTCTCCTACCGGCGCAGTCAGCGTCCGCGGCCTCATTCGTGACGATCTCTGGTGCAGGATCGACGTGGGCGGAGAACGCGTTCAGTACCTGGACGACGGACGCCGCCGCGCTGGGCATGACCGTGAACTACAGCCCTGTCGGATCGGTCTCCGGACGACAGGACTTCAGCGACGGCGCGGCGGACTGGGCGGTCTCCGAGGTCCCCTACGGCGTGGTGGACGGCAGCATCTCCGACCCGCCGCCGACCCGCGGCTTCACCTACATGCCGGCAACGGCAGGCGGCGTGGCACTCATTTATAACCTGAGTATCGGCGGCACCGAGGTGACGAACCTGCGATTGTCCGGCGCAGTCATCGCCGGGATCTTCACCAATCAGATCACCAATTGGGACGCCCCGCAGATCGCCGCTGACAACCCCGGCCTCAGTTTGCCGAACGAACAGATCGTCCCCGTCGTGCGCACCGACGGCACGGGGGCAACGTGGCCATTCACCCAGTGGCTGAGCGCAACCCAGGCCTCTTCCTGGACCGCGTACTGCGCGGTGGTCGGCCGCAACCCGTGCAGTCCGACGTCCGCTTACCCGGTGGCGCCCAATTCGTCCATGATCGGCGAGTCAGGGGACCTCGGGGTCGCTGGCTACGTGAAACAAGCGGTAGGCACGATCGGCTATACCGAGTACTCCTACGCGCAGCAGACCGGCTTCCCGGTCGCGAAAGTGCTCAACGCGGCGGGCTACTACACCGCGCCGACCCCGGACAACATCGGGGTGTCGCTGCTCAGCGCGCAGGTGAACACGGACAACAGCGAGAACCTGTCGCCGGTCTACGCCGACGCCGACCCGCGCACCTACGAGCTGTCCTACTACTCGTACATGATCGTGCCGACCGACCTGACCACGCCCATGACCACCGCGAAGGGAGACACGCTCGGCGCCTTCGGGTCGTACCTGCTGTGCCAGGGGCAGCAGTTGGCCAACCCGCTCGGCTACGCGGCGCTGCCGGCTGACCTGGTGCAGGACGGTTTCACCCAGCTGCTGAAGATCCCCGGCAACCAGGTGGGAACCGTGATTGCGACTGACCTGCAGAACTGCAGCAATCCGACGTTGTCGAATGGCGCTGACATCCTCGCCAGCACCGCCCCGATGCCCGCCTCGTGCGATCAGCAGGGCTCGACCCAGTGCATCGCCACCACCACCGCGCTCACCGCCTCACCAAACCCAGTTATCGCTGGTGAAGTCGCCACGCTCACTGCCACCGTGGCGGCCGGAGACGGCTCGACGCCGGCCGGCACCGTGCAGTTCGGGGTCGGTAGTTCTGACATCGGCGCTCCCGCAACAGTCAACGCCGCGGGGGTGGCTACCACGACCGTCACGTTTGCGGCGGTTGGGACCGAGTCGCTGTCTGCGGTGTTCGTTCCTGCTGCCGGTGCGAGCTACGCGGTCTCCGAAGCCACGCTGTCGCTGGTCGTGTCTGTCGGAACCGCAGGTGCCATCCCCGTCGGCGTGACCGTGCCTGCGACGGGCAGCCTGACCGTGACGGTGTCGAGTTCGGCGATCAGCCTGGGCGTGCCGGGCACAACCCCGCCGCTGACCGCCACCGGGACGCTGAACACGGTCACCGTGACCGACACCCGGAACACGGCGCCGGGCTGGTCAGTGTCGGCCCAGGACACCGCGTTTGCCAGTCCGGCTGGCTCGACGGCCATCCCGGGCGACGATCTGGGCTGGGCCCCCAGCGGCACTGTCGCCGGCGGTGCGACGCTCGGCCCTGCGGTTTTGCCGGGCGCAAGCCCTGGCCTGGCCGACGCGGCGCAGTTGCTCGCCTCGGCGGCGCCCGGCCTGGGCGTGGGCACGGACACGCTCAGCGCCGCACTGACGCTCTTTATCCCGGCCACCGTCGCCCCCGGCCCGTACTCCAGCACCCTCACCATCACATACCTCCTGACCGGCCCCTAAGCGACGGGACGCCTATGCAGCTGACTCGGTTGCCTCACTACGCGCGTAGCGCGCAGGGCGGCATCAGACGCCGTGTTGCCCTGGCAGGCCTGGCCGCGGTACTAGTTCTCGGTGGCTATGCGCCTGGCCATGATGTTTCCGCGGCTGCAGCACCGGCGGCAGCGGCTGCCGGGGTGCTGTACGCCTGGGGAAGTAACGAATTCGGCGAGCTCGGCATCGGCCCGCCTGCCACGGCCCCGACAAGCTCGGCCATTCCGCTTCAGGTCTCATTGCCCGCAGGTGTTGCAGCGACAGCCGTCTCCGCCGCGGGCTACACAGTCCTTGCG
>Ga0123356_10001978_pt1 | contig 22159 bp, 15 predicted proteins | sample TergutEmb28metaG_2_FD_92546 | JGI IMG/M metagenome (GOLD analysis project Ga0123356, IMG submission 92546) | Embiratermes neotenicus P3 segment gut microbial communities from Petit-Saut dam, French Guiana - Emb289 P3 | ecosystem: Host-associated > Arthropoda: Insects > Digestive system > Gut ... | reverse complement strand
TGGTTCAATTCCGACCGGAGGCACCATGCGGGCGTAGCTCATCTGGTAGAGCGCCACCTTGCCAAGGTGGAGGTAGCGAGTTCGAGCCTCGTCGCCCGCTCCACATAGCCGCCTCACGGGGGGCGGCATTAGGAAAAAGCGCTTGCGCTTTTTCTGCAAAGCGCATAACGGCGCATTATAGCCTGCCTCACGGGGGGGCATGCGGCGACATAGCCAAGCGGTAAGGCACTGGTTTGCAAAACCATGATCCCCCGGTTCGAATCCGGGTGTCGCCTCCACATAGCCGCCTCACGGGGGGCGGCATTGGGAGAAACTTTGTTTCTCCTTTTTAATTAAGGAATGATTTACACTATGAATAAGAAACGTATCGTATTTAAAGTAGGGACTTCGACGCTCTGCCACAGCGGCAAAGGGCTCAACTTCAGAAATATCGACGGGTTAGCGCGTAGTCTTACCGATATAAGAAACGAGGGGCATGACGTTATACTCGTCTCATCCGGGGCTATAGGAGCAGGAGTTGCAAAGCTCGGACTGAAAGAGCGTCCGTCTGATATAAGGGTCAAGCAGGCAGTCGCTGCTGTAGGGCAGCTGGAGTTGATGCACATCTACGATAAGATTTTCGGTGAATACGGTGCCACAGTCGGGCAGGTGCTTTTTACGCGTGAAGACGTCGACAGGCCAAAAGTAAAAGAAAACCTGACAGGGACATTTGAAGCGCTGTTATCGATGAATGTGATACCTATCGTTAACGAAAACGACTCTGTTTGTATTGAGGAAATCGAATCGGAACATAAGGTATTCGGCGATAATGACACTTTATCAGCAGTCGTAGCAACACTTATAAAAGCAGACCTGTTGGTATTGCTCTCAGACATTGACGGTCTGTATGATGATGACCCGCATAAAAACCCGGATGCCAAGCTGATACCTGTTGTGACTAAGATCGATGATAATATCATTTCACTCGCGGGAGGTACCAAAAGTAATCTGGGAACAGGCGGTATGGTCACAAAACTCACCGCGGCGCAGATAGCAGCAAGAGACGGGATAGAAACAGTAATAATGAACGGCTCAAGACCGAAGGAGATGTACATTGCAGTTCACGACGGAAACATAGGTACAAGATTCAAAATAGTAAACCCGGGAGGCCCTTCCAGATGACTGCTATTGAAAAACAAGGCGAAGCTGCAAAAAACGCCTCTATTAAACTTATGACATGCTCATCAAAAATCAAGAATGATGCATTACTTGCGATCTCGGACGCATTGATCGACAAATCACAGATCATCCTTGAAGCAAATGCGCTGGATATGGAAAACGCGCGTAATACCGGAATGCCGGATTCGTTTATTGACAGACTCTCGTTGGATATTAACAGGATCACAGATATTTCAAACGGGGTTCGGGAAGTCATAACTCTCGATGATCCGGTCGGAAAAGTAAGTGAAATAAAAAAAAGACCAAACGGTCTTCTTGTTGGCAAAAAAGCAGTACCTCTCGGAGTTGTTGCGATCATTTATGAATCACGTCCAAACGTAACTGTAGATGCCGCAGTCTTATGCCTGAAAGCAGGTAATGCCGTCATATTACGCGGAGGAAAGGAAGCATATAACTCCAACCGTGCTCTTACAGAGATCATGCGTGAAGCGGTAACGAAAACCGGACTGCCGGAGGATTCCGTATCGCTCGTTCAGGATACATCACGGGACAGTGTAGACGCGCTTTTAAACCTTACAAAGTATATTGATGTACTCATTCCGCGCGGGGGAGCAGGGCTTATAAACCATGTTGTAGCCAACGCAAGAGTTCCGGTGATCGAAACAGGTGTTGGGAACTGTCACATTTACATTGAAGCTTCCGCGGACTTAAAAATGGCAGCCGAGATCACGTTCAATGCAAAATGCCGTCGGGTATCTGTTTGTAACGCCGCGGAGACACTGTTGGTGGACAGGGAAGTAGCGGAAACTTTTTTACCTGTGATCAAAGCACTTCTTGATGTGAAAAATGTAGAGCTTCGCGGATGTGAGGAAACCGTACAGATTCTGGGCAGTTCTGTGAAGCCTGTAACGGAAATAGACTATTTTACTGAATTTCTCGACTATATACTTGCTGTAAAAGTGGTTGACGGCTTGGATGAAGCTATTTTTCACATATCAAAATACGGCTCAGCACACTCAGACGCGATCATTACCAATAACTTTAAATCTTCACAGAGATTTCTGGATGAAGTAGACTCTGCCGCTGTCTATGTAAACGCACCGACATCGTTTACCGATGGCGGTGAATTCGGGCTGGGTGCTGAGATCGGGATCTCAACTCAAAAAATGCATGCGAGGGGGCCGATGGGGCTTGAACAGCTTACATCATCGAAGTTTATAATATACGGTAACGGACAAATCAGAACCTGAAAAAAGAGCCGCCCGGCTCTTTTAATTTGCGTTTTTGTCCTCAAGCAGCTTCTGTATCTCGATTATCTTTTGTTTCAGCTCCGCCAGTTCAATGTTATCGCCAAAAATCCTTCTCGCAACCTCAAGCGCTTGTTCGAATCCGCTGAGCGCTGCTTTATAATCGCCCTCGTCTGTAGCTGCGGCTGCTTTGGCGAGGAACTCATCAACCGATGCAAGATCACCAAGACTGCTTAAATCTTCGATTTTGATATTTTCATCGGTCATTACAAAAAAGTCCTTGACATTAAAAAGATATATGTTAGAATAAGAAGTTGTGTGAAAACACACAACTTCCGACACTCTTACCGAAAGTATTCTAACATTTGGTGCTTGAGTTGTCAATAAAGCATAAACAATACATAACAACTGCGCCGCGTGTGTCGCAATAATGAAAAGCAGAGGTGAAGTAGATGCCCAAAGACGTTGTTTACGGCAAAACTCTAAGAAAGAGCTATGCGAAAACAGACGAGATCCAGGAAATGCCAAATCTTCTGGAAGTTCAAAAGCATTCTTACAACTGGTTTCTGGAAATCGGACTCCGTGAAGTTTTCCGTGATGTAGCCGCTATCACAGATCATACCGGAAATCTTGAGCTTTCTTTCATTGATTACAACATGAACGATACTCCGAAGTATTCTGTAGAAGAATGCAAAGCGAGGGATGCGACATATGCCGCACCGATCAAGGTAAGCGTCAGATTACGCAATAAAGAAACTGAGGAGATAAAAGAACAAGAGATATTTATGGGAGACTTTCCTATAATGACAAACGCCGGTACATTTATAATTAACGGCGCCGAGCGTGTTGTAGTATCTCAGATAATCCGTTCTCCAAGTGTATACTATGAAAAGAAAACCGACCTTAAAACAGCGATAACGATATATGCGGCTACACTTATCCCGTATCGCGGAGCATGGCTTGAGTACGAAACAGACGCATCAGACGGATTTTTTGTTCGTGTAGATAAAAACAGAAAGCTGCCGGTCACATGGCTTCTTCGCGCAATAGGAAAGCCGGGTGATAGTGTATACTCACGGTTATCGGCAAGCGGTGCCGAAAACGGAACAGAAACAAATGAGCAGCTGAAAGAAGTGTTCGGAAATGACGAACGCATACTGGCAACGCTTGAAAAAGATACCTGCCGGACAAGTGATGAAGCCTTGATAGAGTTATATAAACGACTCCGTCCCGGTGACCCTCCCACTGTAGAAAGCGCTCAGACTCTTCTCACAAATTTATTTTTTGATGCCCGTCGTTATGATATTTCAACTGTCGGAAGATATAAGTTCAATAAAAAACTCGCGATATGGTCCAGGCTGACCGGTCAAGTACTGGCGCAGCCGGTATCAGATCCGTTGACAGGCGAAGTAATAGCGGAAGCCGGGGAGCGGCTAACAAGAGCCCGAGCAGAGGAACTGGACGCCCGTGGCGTAAACGATGCTTTTGTCCATGTAGACGGACGTGACATAAAGATTTTTGCGAACGGAATGGTACGGCTTGATAGATTTGTTGATTTTGACCCTGAAGCAGAACTCGGGATCAAAGAGAGAGTGCGTTTCATCGTTTTACGCGAGCTTCTTGAAAAGTTCGACGGTGATGAGCTGAAGGAAGCGATCGCGGATAATCTGGATTCACTTATACCAAAACATTTGATCCCCGACGACATATTCGCTTCTGTAAACTATATGAACTGTATTGCGCATGGTGTTGGTGAGCCCGATGATATCGACCACCTTGGCAATCGTCGTATGAGAAGTGTCGGCGAGCTTCTTCAAAACCAGTTTAGAGTAGGTTTTTCCAGGATGGAGCGTGTTATTCGCGAGCGAATGACACTTCAGGATCTGGACATCATAACACCCCAGTCGCTTATCAACATAAGACCGGTAACCGCTGCTATAAAAGAATTCTTTGGTTCGTCGCCGCTGTCCCAGTTCATGGATCAAACTAACCCGCTTGCCGAGCTGACACATAAAAGACGCCTTTCAGCGCTTGGTCCGGGCGGTTTGTCGCGTGAACGCGCGAGTTTTGATGTGCGTGACGTTCACTACAGCCATTACGGTCGTATGTGCCCTATCGAAACACCGGAGGGACCGAACATAGGTCTTATATCATATCTGGCATCATACGCGAGGGTCAACGAGTACGGCTTTATGATCGCGCCTTTCCGCAGAGTAGATAAAGATACGATGCGTGTAACAAATGATGTTGTTTACCTGACCGCGGACATGGAAGACCAATATATAATCGCGCAGGCAACAGAACCGGTCGATGAGAACGGTTATCTGCTCAACGAGCGTATAACCTGCCGTCACCGCGATGAGATAATGGAGGTCAACCGTGAAAGGATCGACTATATAGACGTTTCTCCAAGCATGATGGTTTCGATCGCAACCGCAATGATCCCGTTTCTTGAAAACGACGATGCAAACCGCGCTTTGATGGGCGCGAACATGCAGCGGCAGGCTGTACCATTGCTGATCCCGGAAGCTCCGATAGTTGCGACCGGTATCGAGCACAAGTGTGCTGTTGATTCAACAGTAGTATTATCAGCTCTTGGCGACGGTGAAGTAAAATATGTTTCATCCACACATATCAAGGTGAAATATGACGACCCTGACATCGGTGATTTTGATCATGCTCTGACAAAGTTCGCGAGAAGCAACCAGGGCACATGTACAAATCAACGGCCGATCGTCGCAGTCGGAGACCGTATACACAAGGATGAGATAATCGCTGACGGTCCATCGACATGCGAAGGCGAGATCTCACTCGGAAAAAATATCCTTGTCGGTTTTATGACATGGGAAGGTTATAACTACGAGGATGCGATACTTATCAACGAACGTCTGGCAATGGATGATGTATTCACTTCCATACACATCGAAGAACACGAGATAGACGCAAGAGATACTAAACTCGGACCGGAAGAGATAACCCGTGATATACCCGGGGTCGGTGAAGACGCGCTTCGTTATCTGGACGAACGTGGAATCATCAGTATAGGAGCTGAGGTACAGTCCGGGGACATTCTTGTAGGTAAAGTGACGCCGAAGGGTGAGACAGATCTGACTCCCGAGGAACGTTTACTGCGTGCTATATTCGGAGAAAAAGCACGTGAGGTAAGAGACACCTCTCTCAAAGTTCCGCACGGCGAAAGCGGAATAGTCGTTGATGTCAAAGTCTTTACACGCGAAAACGGAGACGAACTGAACCCGGGCGTAAACATGGTAGTGCGTTGTTACATAGCTCATAAGAGAAAAATCAGCGTCGGAGATAAAATGGCAGGACGCCACGGCAATAAGGGAGTAGTGTCGCGTATATTACCGAAAGAAGATATGCCGTATATGCCCGACGGAACACCGCTGGATATCGTTCTCAACCCGCTGGGCGTACCTTCCAGAATGAATATCGGTCAGGTACTGGAAGTCCATCTGGGTTATGCCGCAAAAACGCTGGGATGGAAAGTCGCTACGCCGATATTCAACGGCGCAAACGAACAGGATATTTGGGATACCCTGAAGTATGCCGGCTTAAGCGAGGACGGAAAAAGCATCTTATATGACGGGCGTACCGGAGAAGCCTTCGATAATCCCGTCACAGTAGGATATGTGTACTTCCTGAAGCTGCACCATCTGGTAGATGATAAAATACACGCAAGGTCGACAGGTCCGTACAGCCTTGTTACTCAGCAGCCTCTTGGGGGAAAAGCGCAATTCGGAGGTCAGCGCTTTGGAGAGATGGAGGTGTGGGCGCTTGAGGCATACGGCGCAGCTTATACCCTTCAGGAGATCCTCACGGTAAAATCAGACGACGTAACGGGACGGGTAAGGACATACGAAGCGATCGTAAAAGGGCATAACATACCAAAACCGGGAGTACCGGAGTCCTTTAAGGTACTTGTCAAGGAGCTGCAATCATTATGCCTTGATATACGTGTCCTTGATGAAAACGGAATGAAGATCGACCTTAAGGGTGATGATGGTGATGATGCAAGCGACAATATGCGTGACAGAAGCTTTTATAAGAGCAGCGACGAAGAATTTACATCACGCGGGTACTCTGTCCAGGATGTTGACTCCGATGACGCATACGATGCTGAACTTGAGGACGATGAAGAAGCTGACAGTGAGCTGGATGACGTTTTGGCAGACGTCGAAGATTTTCTCGATTTTGACGATATGATAGAAAATGGAGATGCAAGTGATGAGGAGGGGAACGATTAATGGGTTTCTTACCTTTTGAGGCGATGCAAATAGGTCTTGCTTCCCCGGACATGATCCGGAGCTGGTCACACGGGGAAGTTAAAAAACCGGAAACGATAAACTACAGAACTTTGAAACCGGAACGTGACGGACTCTTCTGTGAAAAAATCTTCGGTCCGACAAAGGACTGGGAATGCCACTGCGGAAAATTTAAAAAAATAAGATACAAGGGCAAGATATGTGACCGATGCGGAGTCGAAGTCACAAAATGCAACGTACGCAGAGAGCGAATGGGGCACATTGAACTGGCAGCACCGGTTTCCCACATATGGTACTTTAAAGGTATTCCGTCTCGTATGGGGCTTTTACTTGACCTAACACCGAGAATATTAGAGAAAGTACTTTATTTTGCGACATATATCGTCATCGATCCGGGTGACACACCGTTGCGTAAAAATCAGATCCTCACCGAAAAAGAATACCGTGAAATGCGCGAGAAGTATGAAGACGACTTCAGAGCCGGCATGGGAGCGGAGGCGATACGCGATCTGCTTGCAGATATTGACATTAACAGTTTCTCCGAGCAGCTTAAGACCGAAGCACGTGATGCAACCGGTCAAAAAAAGGCAAAACTGGTAAAAAGACTTGAAGTCGTGGAAGCATTCCGTCTTTCGGGAAACGATCCGACCTGGATGATAATAGACGTACTGCCTGTTATTCCGCCGGAAATAAGACCAATGGTACAGCTTGACGGCGGACGCTTTGCAACTTCAGACCTGAACGATCTGTACCGTCGTGTCATAAACCGTAATAACCGGCTCAAACGCCTTATGCAGCTTCATGCGCCCGATATTATTGTCAGGAACGAAAAGAGGATGCTGCAAGAAGCGGTAGACGCGCTCATAGATAACGGCAGACGCGGAAGAGCTGTTACCGGCGCAAACTCACGTGCGCTTAAGTCTCTTTCGGACATGCTCAAGGGAAAACAGGGAAGATTCAGACAGAACCTTCTCGGGAAACGTGTTGATTACTCCGGGCGCAGCGTTATAGTCGTCGGTCCCGAGTTAAAGCTTTATCAATGCGGCGTTCCCAAGGAGATGGCGATAGAACTGTTCCGTCCGTTTGTCATGAAAAAGCTTGTTGAAGACGGCGTATCAAACAATATAAAATCAGCAAAGAAAATGGTGGATAAAGGTCTTACAGAGGTCTGGGATGCTCTGGAGGTTGTTATAAAAGAACACCCTGTATTACTCAACCGCGCACCGACGTTACACAGGCTGGGTATACAGGCATTCGAACCGATACTCGTTGAAGGACGCGCTTTAAAGCTGCATCCGCTGGTTTGTACAGCATATAACGCTGACTTTGACGGCGATCAGATGGCGATACACGTGCCTCTCTCGGCAGAGGCACAGGCAGAAGCGCGGATACTGATGCTGTCGGCAAACAATCTTCTCCATCCAAAAGACGGACAGCCTGTTACCGTTCCGACACACGACATGATACTCGGTTCATATTATCTGACTTTCCAACGGGATGACGAACCGGGAGCAGGTAAGTATTTTGTGTCGCCAAATGAGGCTTTGATGGCATATCAATGCAACGACGTAGGAATACATGCACCGATCCATGTCCGCATCACTAAAGAGATCGACGGTGTTCAGAAGAGTAAAACGATCGCAACTACAGTCGGCAGAATTATTTTTAACGAACCGCTTCCGCAGGATCTTGGATTTGTCGACAGAAGCGACCCCGAGAGAATATTCGATTATGAGATAGACACAAAAACAAGTAAAAAAGAACTTGAAAGTATCATCGAAAGATGCATTTCAAAGCACGGATTCACAAGATCCGCGTCGATCCTCGATAAGATAAAAGCGCTCGGATTCAAGTACTCGACTCAGGGAGCTATCACTATCTCGATCTCCGATATGACAGTTCCGGAAGCTAAATGGATACTTATTAAGCAAACCGAACAAAAAGTAATATCCATAGAGCAGCAGTTCAAACGCGGATTTATAACAGATGAGGAGCGTTACCGCCTTGTTGTCAAGGAATGGGAAAAAACAACAAAAGACGTAACTGACGCACTTAACAAAACACTTGACGAGTTTAATCCTGTTAACATTATGGCACAGTCCGGTGCGCGGGGAAGTCTTCATCAAATCAGACAGCTTGCGGGTATGCGCGGACTCATGGCGAATACGGCAGGGCGTACGATAGAGATACCGGTCAAAGCAAACTTCAGGGAGGGTCTTACCGTACTCGAGTACTTTGTTTCATCCAGAGGAGCGCGTAAAGGTCTCGCGGATACAGCGCTCAGAACAGCCGACTCAGGTTACCTGACTCGCAGGCTTGTTGATGTTTCGCAGGATGTGATAGTTCGCGAACGTGACTGCGGGACACATGATGGCATCATGGCATCAGAGATAGTAGAAAGCGGCAGTATGGTTGAGACTTTTGGTAAAGTTATACGCGGAAGATTTCCTGCAGACGATATAGTAGATGAAAAAACAGGCGAGGTTCTGTTTACAAGAGATCACATGCTTACGATTAATGACTCTTTTGTTCTTCAGAAGCACGGAATAAACTCCGTAAAGATACGCACAGCTATGGATTGTGAGTCTCGCAGCGGCATATGTGCTATGTGTTACGGAATAAATCTGGCTACAGGCGGCACAGTATCGATCGGGGAAGCAGTCGGAGTAATCGCAGCGCAGTCTATCGGCGAACCGGGAACACAGCTCACAATGAGGACATTCCATACAGGCGGCGTCGCCGGCGATGATATTACGCAGGGACTCCCCCGTGTTGAGGAGTTGTTTGAAGCGCGTAAACCAAAGAAAATGGCGATCCTTGCCGATATAGACGGAAGGATCGAAGTCGAAGACACGAGAAAGAACGCGATCGTCTCAATATCGATAACAAACAGTGAGGATGGCGACACCAGAGCTTATCAAACTCCGTACTCCGCGGGTATCAGAGTAAAATCCGGAGACACTGTAAAAGCGGGTGACAAGCTCACGGAAGGAGCTCTAAATCCTCACGATATCATGCGCATACTCGGAAAATCGGCAACTCAGTCATATATCATATCAGAGGTACAAAGGGTATATCGCCAGCACGGTGTTGAGATCAATGACAAACATATCGAGGTGATCGTTCGTCAAATGATGAGAAAAGTCAAAATCGATGACGGCGGTGACACAAATCTGCTTGCAGGTACAACTATTGATATAAATGATCTTAAGGAAGCAAACAACACCATAACAAAAAAGATTGACGCGGGTGAAACAGAATTGAAAACAGCTGAATCGACCGCGCAGTTGATGGGTATAACAAAAGCATCGCTAGCAACAGATTCTTTTCTATCGGCAGCTTCTTTCCAGGAAACAACAAAGGTTCTTACGGAAGCGGCAATCAAAGGCAAAGTCGACAGGCTTATCGGACTCAAGGAAAACGTCATAATAGGAAAACTGGTGCCTGCGGGAAGCGGACTGTCGATATACCGGAAGTTCGACAGCGACGTCGAACAACAAGACGGCGCATATTACTCAATGAAGGATTATGAGGATATCATCGATGACGATGATGTTGATCTGTCAGTACTGATCGGCAATGCGATTTAGTACAGCAGCAGCAAGCAGCGCAGTGAATATTTAAATTGACTAACTGCCGCACATGTGCTAGAATCTCTTTCTGTGCATAAGCACATGAGATATTATAATCATAGAAAGGAGGAAGAGGATGCCAACATTTAACCAACTGGTCAGAAAAGGCAGGGAAACTCTCACCTATAAATCAAATTCACCGGCTATGCAAAAGGGATTGAATACCTTAAAAAACAGAGAGACTGACTTGTCATCACCCCAGAAACGCGGCGTTTGTACAGCAGTCAGGACTTCTACGCCAAAAAAACCAAACTCAGCGCTTCGTAAAATCGCCAGAATCAGATTGACCAACGGCTACGAAGTAACAGCATATATTCCGGGCGTCGGTCATAATCTCCAGGAGCACTCGGTCGTTATGATCCGCGGCGGACGTGTCAAGGACTTACCCGGCGTGCGTTACCACGTTATACGCGGGTCGCTTGACACACAAGGCGTTGAAGGCAGGCAACAGGCAAGATCCAAGTACGGGGCAAAAAGACCAAAAGGAGCAAAATAACCGGATAAACTTTATGCTTGCATGAAGATCAAGATAATCCATCTTTCTTCAACGCGGGCACAAACACCGAACGGCAGAACCGTACGGAGTACCAATGATATCATCCTAGGAATTGACCGGTGATCCTTTCGGATCACGAGGCAATACTATGGGGAGGAGGGAAGTATAGTGCCCAGAAGAGGCAATGTACCAAAAAGAGAAATATTACCTGATCCATTATATAATTCTATAATGGTCACAAGACTGGTAAACAGCATTATGCTCGACGGAAAAAAAGGTGTCGCGCAGAAGGTGGTATACGGTGCGTTTGACATCGTAAAAGAAAAGTCAGGCAAAGACCCGCTTGATGTTTTTATCGCAGCGCTGGAAAATATCATGCCAACGCTTGAGGTCAAAGCCCGGCGAGTCGGCGGCGCTACTTATCAGGTGCCGATCGAAGTCAGACCGGACAGACGTCAGGCTCTTGGGTTACGATGGCTGACAAGCTATTCACGCGCCCGCAATGAGAAAACTATGAAGGAGCGTCTCGCGGGTGAGATTCTGGATGCATCAAACAGCATCGGAGCAGCAGTGAAAAAGCGCGAAGATACACATAAAATGGCAGACTCAAATAAAGCGTTTGCCCATTATCGATGGTAAACGCCTCGTTTGAGAGGTAATGGAAAGGATGTGAGTCATATGTCAAGATTGTATCCGCTTGAAAAAACGCGGAATATCGGTATTATGGCTCACATTGACGCAGGAAAAACAACCACCACCGAAAGAATTCTTTTCTACACCGGCCGTACTTATAAAATGGGTGAAGTCCACGAAGGCGCAGCAACCATGGACTGGAGACCGCAGGAGCAAGAACGCGGAATAACCATTACATCTGCGGCAACAACATGTTTTTGGAACGATCACCGTATAAATGTGATCGACACTCCGGGGCACGTTGACTTCACTGTAGAAGTGGAAAGATCACTGAGGATTCTTGACGGCTGCGTGGCAGTAATGTGCGCAAAAGGCGGCGTGGAACCGCAGTCTGAAACAGTATGGCGGCAGGCAAACCATTATGACGTACCGCGAATGATCTATGTCAACAAGATGGACATCATAGGCGCGGATATCCATAATGTGATTGGAATGGTGCATGACAGACTTAAGGCAAATGCAGTCCCGATCCAGCTTCCGATAGGCGCTGAAGCCGGCTTCAAAGGAATCGTCGATCTGGTCGAGATGAGAGCAGATGTATATTACGATGACCTTGGTATGGATATGCGTATTGAGACCATACCGGATGATATGCTAGAATCGGCAAAAGAATACCGGATGAAGCTGATCGAAGCAGTATCGGAGTTTGATGACGAGATCATGGAGAAATACCTCGAGGGTGAGGAAGTATCGGTTGACTCGTTAAAAGCCGCGATACGAAAAGCAACACTTTCGCTAAAAATGATGCCTGTAGTTTGCGGTACATCTTACAGGAACAAAGGTATCCAAAAGCTGCTAGACGCAATCGTCGATTATCTCCCGTCCCCGGTAGATATAGCAGCAATTACCGGAAAACACAGGCACACAGGAAAAACCGAAAGCCGCCCACCGTCCGATGACGCGCCTTTTTCAGCGCTTGCGTTTAAAATCGAGAGCGACCCGTTTGTCGGTAAGCTGTCCTTTTTCAGAGTTTACTCAGGTTCGGCAGCAACCGGATCGATGGTATATAACTCAACAAAAGGACACAAGGAGCGTCTGGGGCGTATCCTGCAAATGCATTCTAACCACCGCGAAGATATAGATGCAGTATATGCCGGAGATATTGCTGCGGCAGTTGGTCTTAAGGATACAACGACCGGTGATACGCTTTGTGATGAAAAAAAGCAGATAATCCTTGAGTCCATGGAGTTTCCCGAGCCGGTAATACGTATAGCGATCGAACCGAAAACAAAAGCGGGTCAGGATAAAATGGGGCTGGCGTTATCAAAACTCACTGAAGAAGACCCTACATTCAAGACCTACTCTGATGAAGAAACAGGGCAAACTATAATCGCAGGCATGGGTGAACTGCATCTCGAAATCATAGTTGACAGATTGCTGCGCGAGTTCAAGGTGGAAGCAAATGTCGGAAAACCGCAGGTATCCTATAAGGAAACGATTTTATCCACCGGGAATGTTGATGTCAGGAATGTCCGCCAGACCGGCGGAAAGGGTCAGTACGGTCATGTAAAGATAATTATTGAACCAAATGAACCCGGAGCCGGGTATGAGTTCAACGATAAGATCACCGGAGGAGCGATACCGAAGGAGTACATCCCTGCAATCGATCAGGGGATACAGGGTGCTATGATGTCGGGTGTGCTCGCAGGCTATCAGGTCGTCGATGTTAAGGTGACCTTGTATGACGGTTCTTACCACGAGGTAGATTCTTCGGAACTGGCGTTCAAAATCGCCGGAAGCATGGCATTTAAGGAAGCTATGATGAAAGCGGACCCTGTTCTTTTAGAACCGATCATGAGTGTTGTAGTAACGGTTCCGGAAGAGTATATGGGTGATGTGATGGGTGATCTGAACTCACGCAGGGGACAGATAACAGGCATGGATTCCAAAAGCGGCGCAGCAAAAATAAGCGCTTTAGTACCGCTTTCAACTATGTTCGGATACGCTACGATCCTGCGTTCATGCACACAAGGCAGAGGTACATATGCAATGGAACCGAGTCATTATATACAGTTACCTAAAACGATTCAGGACGAAATAACCGGAGGCTGGAGATGGTAGACAGGTTATACGTCTGAATGATGAGCAGCGTTAAAAAATTAACTGTTGCAAAATCCAATGAAATACGGTAGAATACCGCTTAATGATTAAAGAATCTATTTTTTCTGGATTGTAAGGAGGATATTAAAGGAAATGGCAAAGCAAAAGTTTGAAAGAAGTAAACCCCACGTCAATATCGGCACGATTGGTCACGTTGACCACGGCAAGACCACGTTGACTGCTGCTATCACAAAGTATTTGAGCTATCAGGGAAAAGCGAAGTTTGAGTCTTATGACGCGATCGATAAAGCGCCCGAAGAGCGCGAACGCGGTATTACTATCAACACAGCGCACGTTGAGTACGAGACCGAAGCTCGCCACTATGCTCATGTCGACTGTCCCGGACACGCCGACTATATCAAAAACATGATCACAGGTGCAGCGCAAATGGACGGAGCGATACTTGTAGTTTCCGCTGCGGACGGCGCTATGCCTCAAACCAAGGAACACATTCTGCTAGCCCGTCAGGTCGGCGTCCCTGCAATTGTTGTGTTCCTGAATAAAGCGGATATGGTAGACGAGGACGGATATGATGATTATATAGAACTGTCTGTTGACGATGTTCGTGAGATCCTGACAAAGTACGAATTTCCGGGTGATTCAATACCGATCATCGTAGGCAGCGCGCGTAATGCTCTCGAATCAGAATCATCAGATCAGAATGCTCCGGAGTATGAATGCATCAAAGAACTCATGGACGCAGTAGACTCGTATATCCCGACACCCGAGCGCAAAGCTGATCTTCCGTTCCTTATGCCGGTCGAAGACACGATGACCATCACAGGACGCGGAACAGTCGCAACAGGACGTGTTGAGCGCGGTAAAATCAATAAAAACGAAAAGGTTGAGATCGTAGGATTCACAGAAGAACCACGAGAGACAACAGTTACCGACATCGAAATGTTCCGTAAGCTTCTTGATTACGCAGAAGCCGGCGACAACATAGGAGCCCTTTTGCGCGGCGTAGCAAGAGATGAGATATGGAGAGGTCAGGTTCTGGCCAAACCCGGCAGTATCAAACCTCTGACAAAGTTTAAAGGACAGGTCTACGTCCTGTCCAAGGATGAAGGCGGCCGCCATACCCCGTTTTTCAACAATTACCGTCCTCAGTTCTACTTCCGTACAACAGACGTTACAGGTGTTATAACACTTCCCGAAGGCGTAGAGATGTGCATGCCGGGCGACAATGTTGAGATGAATGTTGAACTGATCACCCCGATCGCGATCGAAAACGGTCTCCGTTTTGCTATCCGTGAAGGCGGACGTACAGTTGGTTCCGGAGTTGTAATAGCAACCACATAATTTAACCGTAAAAAACATGGGCAGCTTAAAAAGGTTGCCCATGTTTTTTTTAGTTAAAAATCACAAAAAATTATAAATAATTACAGAAAGTTACGGAAATACTATTGAAATTCGTAAGGAATTAGTGTATTATGTCAATAATGAACATATAACATATGGTAAAAATGACAAGATATGTATCAGTGCGTAATGAACTGAAGGAGGCAGCCTAGTGTCCAGCAGGATATTTCAAAGCGTTATAATTCAAATGAAGGATGCGACTTCACGTTCCATTGGTGTGGTAGACCCGGACGGAGTAGTAGTCGCAAGCAGTGATCTATCGCTGATGGGGTCGAATATAAGTCCGATTCCATTGGTATCTTCAGAAAGCGAAGACAAAACCGCAAGGGGCGGCGGCAGAACCATAAAGACGCTCGGAGTCGGCACATCGGATGACTATTCGGTTTTTGCCGAAGGGGAAGACGAATTTTCGAGGACATTATGCATCATGGCTTCCATAGCGATCGGTGAAGCCGGGGTATATTTTGAAGAGAATCATGATAAACGCGCGTTTGTAAAAAGTATTATTTCCGAGAACATACTGCCGGGTGATATTTATGTCCGTGCAAAGGAGCTTCGTTTCTCTTCCGACGTGACCAGAGGTATACTGGTAATTCGGCATAACGCAGCCGTAAGCCTCGCAGCTGTTGAGCTGCTGCAGGATGCGTTCCCTGACAAGCAGCATGATTTTGTAATATCTTTAAACGATACTGACGTTGTTCTGATAAAAGAGATGCCGCCATCGGGAGATTTAAAATACCTGCATAAGCTTGCTGACATGATACAGCAGAAGCTTCTCGGTGAACTGTCGCTTAAAACTGTTATCGGTGTCGGGACCCCGGCGCGGCATTTGCGTGAATTGGCGGATAAATACAAAGAGGCAGTGATCGCAATAGACGTCGGGAAGGTATTTGAAGCAGATAAATCGATCATAAGCTACGAAAGTCTGGGGATCGGCAGGTTGATCTACCAACTCCCGACCACATTATGCGAGATATTCCTTTCTGAGGTATTTAAGAGAAATCCGATTGAAGCGCTGGATCAGGAAACCCTTTTTACGATCGACAAGTTTTTTGAAAACAGTCTCAATGTTTCTGAAACGTCGAGAAAATTATTTGTACACAGGAACACACTCGTCTACAGACTTGAAAAGATCAAAAAGATCACAGGTCTTGACTTGCGTGAGTTTGATCATGCAATAATCTTCAAAGTCGCGCTTATGGTCAAAAAGTATCTGGTTTCGCAGGGGTCAAAGTATTGATATGATTAGAATGACAGATGTTTTTAAGGTATACGCGAACGGAACAAGCGCTTTGAAGGGCGTTAGCTTTGAACTTAGTGCCGGAGAGTTTGCTTTTTTAGTCGGTCCGTCGGGTTCAGGAAAGACAACCATAATCAAACTTCTCACAGGCGAGATCGCACCGACAGACGGTGTAGTCATTGTCAACGGGCAGGATATGGAAAACTTAAAAATGCGTAAGATGCCCTACATCAGACGTACTATAGGTGTAATATTCCAGGATTTCCGATTGATCGCTAATAAATCCGTTTATGAGAATGTCGCTTTTGCCATGCGTGTCATCGGAGCATCAAATAAAGACATCCGGCAGCGTGTTCCGTATGTACTGGAGCTGGTCGGACTTGAGTTTAAAGCAAAAGCAAAACCTGACGAACTGTCAGGCGGTGAGAAACAAAGAGTCGCGGTAGCTAGAGCCCTGGTCAATAACCCGCGGCTGATCGTTGCCGACGAACCTACGGGAAATCTTGATCCCGCGCGCAGTCTTGAGCTGTTGACGCTGCTCCAGAAGATCAACGAGCTGGGGACTACAGTTCTGGTCGTGTCACATGAGAAGCCTCTCGTTGACAAGTTTTCACAACGGGTCATAGCTCTTGATGGCGGCAGGATCATCAGCGACAGAATGGATGGGTATTACAACTATGAAGCTGAGTAGAAACCGGACAGGTTACTATATAAAAGAAGGCGTAACAAGCATTTTCGCTCACAGTCTTATGTCCTTTGCGTCGATATGTATAATCGTCGCGTTCCTGATCATAATGGGTAGCTTCATCCTGCTGGCGGTAAATATCAACTCACTCATCGGAGAACTGGAAAGCGATAATATCGTTCTGGCTTATGTACACGAAAACCTTTCATATGAAGATGCCCGCAGCCTTTCCCCGACACTCCGGGAAATACCGAATGTTACAAGTGTTGTTTTCATAACCAACGAACAGGCAATGGAGAACTTCATCGGCAGATACGAGGATCCGGATCGCTACAGGGATGTTGAGCCCGGCTGGTTTCGTCACAGATACGCAGTGTATGTGGATGATGTAGCTTTGATCGGAGAGACGCAACAAGCTCTGCGCGAGGTTTACGGAATAGGCAGAGTCAACGCGAACCTGACCATAGCGAGCGGTTTAGTCTGGTTACGGAACATTGTCAGCATTGCTTCCGTCATAATAATCGCCGTCCTTCTCGCAATATCGTTGTTTATCATGTCAAATACGATAAAACTGGCAACTTCCGAACGTGCCGAAGAGATAGCAATAATGAAAATGGTCGGAGCAACAAATGCTTTTATACGCTGGCCGTTTATTTACGAAGGGTTTATCCTCGGACAGGTAGGTTCATTGACCGCGTTCGCCGCGATATGGGGTCTGTATGAACTTGCGGCAAACAGAGTTTTGGAAATGCAAACCGGTTTCTTTAATCTTGTATTATTCTCAGGTGTTTCAGTGCCGATCTTCATACTCTTCACTGCGATAGGATTTGGGGTCGGAGTAGGCGGGAGCGCTCTCGCGCTCAACAGATATCTAAAAGTCTAGTCCTTTATATTTAAACAAGAACCAAAAAAGGAATGGTAAGGCAAATGAAAAATAAACATTTTATAAGGATAGTAGCGATAGCGCTTGCGATCATAATGCTTTTATCTGTCGTTTTTATAGCGCTGGACGCGCTTGTACCTTCGGCAGGAGCCAGGGTCACACAAGAGCAAATAAATAAGCTGCGGGATGAAAAGAAGGAGTATGAGCGCCAAAAGCGTGAGATTCAATCGAAGATCAACACCATCGAGTTCGAACGCATGGCGGAACTGGCAAAAAAACGTGTCCTTGATGACCGTATAATGCTCACCGGGATGGAGATAGACAATGTAAACGAGATCATTGAGTATTATGTACAGCTTATAAGTGAAAAAGAGTTTGAGGTTAAGGAGGCACAGGGCAGGGAGGATGCGCAGTTCCAGAAATACAAAAACCGTGTTCGCGACATGGAGGAAAACGGAGTAATCTCATATCTTGAAATAATATTTGATTCCACCAGCTTCTCCGACTTGCTTGCCAGAATCGACTTTGTCGGCGATATAATGCGCGCTGATGAGAAAACCTATGACAAACTTACAGAAGCGCGTAACGAAACTGAAGCTGCAAAAGAAGCGCTTGAAGTGACCAAAGAGGAAATGGAGCAGGAGAAGGTTTATCTGCTTCAAAAAGAAGAGGAACTTTTTGAGCAGCTTGAAGAAGCTACAGCGCTGATCGTAAAAATCGAAGCAAATCTTGAAGCTGAGCGTGCGTTACATGCTGAAGTCATAGCGGAAGGAGACCGGATCCAAAAAGAGATAAACGCAAAACTGGAAGAACAAAGAAGAGAAGAGGAACGCCTGCGTCAGCAGAGACTGCAGAATCAGGCCAGCAACAGTTCTGTAAAAGGAACAGGAGAACTTATTTGGCCGACAGGCGGCAGTATCACAAGCTGGTTCGGGATAAGAAAGCATCCTGTTTTCGGCACTATGAGACAGCATAACGGGATCGATATAGGCGCGGTCCACGGTGCAAATGTTGTTGCGGCGGACGCCGGTACTGTAATTACATCCACTTACAACTCATCATACGGAAACTATATCGTTATAAGCCATGGTAATGGAATGACAACACTTTACGCGCATTTAAGCACACGCAGCGTCAGCGCAAACACATCTGTAGGCAGGGGGCAACTGATAGGATTAGTCGGTTCGACCGGTATATCGACAGGTCCGCATCTGCATTTTGAGGTCTCTGTTAACGGATCAAGGATAAACCCGGTATTAAAGCTGCCCTAAAATGGAAAAAAAGTTCCCGTTAAAATATATAATAGCGCTGGTGCTTACCGCATCAGCGCTGACGTGTTTGGTGCTTGCTCTTATTCTTCAACTGAATAGTTCCCGGCCACGGAGCGGGAACACGCAGGATTACGCAGAGCTGCTTTATTTAATAGAAAACCGGTTTATAGGCTCTTACGACGATAAAGAAATTACAGAAGCAGCAATGCGCGCGGCTGTAGAGGCATTGGATGACAGATGGTCTTATTATATGACACCGGAGGAGTATGCCGCATATCTGGAGAGTTCTGACAACAGATACAGCGGTATCGGCGTAGAGGTAGTTGTGGATGCGGATACAGCTGGTATCAGGGTCGTAAGCGTATACCGGGATTCCGGTGCAGACCGGGCAGGTATAGTCGCCGGAGATATTATAACCGCGATCGACGGAGAAAGCATAATAGGCTTTACCATGGACGAAATGCGTTCTCTTTTGCGGCGTGAGATCGACGCAACTGCCATACTTACTGTTCTGCGAGCGGACGGAAAAACAATAGAGATCACTGTCGTCTACAGCGTAGTTTTTACAGATCCCGTATCATTTGATATGATAAATGGCAATATAGGATATATTGCTCTTAAGAATTTTGAGTCAGGCGCGTCTTCCGGATTTATTTCCGCAGCCGGTGAGCTGATCGACCTGGGAGCCGATGCGTTTATTTTTGACGTACGGTCAAACAACGGCGGCAAAGTGGGCGAGATGACGGCGATACTGGATTTTCTTCTGCCTGAATGTGAGATTTTTATTTCTGTCGACAGAGGCGGTAACGAGAATATAACAAGATCGGATTCCTCGGAAGTCAAACTGCCTGCCGTTGTGCTGGTCAACCGCTACTCTTACAGCGGAGCAGAGTACTTTGCGGCAATGCTCGGTGAATATGGTTACGCTTCAATAGTCGGTGAGCAGACAACGGGAAAAAACCGTATGCAAACCACGATACCTCTGTCCGGCGGGGGCGCGCTTCATATATCGACAGGTCAGTATCTCACTAAAAACCGTGTAAGTCTTTATGACACAGGCGGATTGACCCCCGATCATCCCGTACCCATGTCAGATGATGAGATGATTCTTTTCAGAGCAGGCAGGCTTGAGAGAGACATAGACCCGCAGCTTATAACGGCTTTGGATCTGCTTAGTGCCGCTTAGTGAGACCGATGAAAAATCTTATTGACAAACTGTTTTTATTAGCATATAATTCTCAACAATAGCAAATAGTTTCACCACTCTCCTGTCCAGTGTTTATGGGCTTTTTGTTTTGTGGTGTCAACAATATCCGGAAGGGGTGCGTTTTTTATGTTTAAGGAAGCAAAATACAAGATGAGCGAGGAACGCTTAAAGGAACTCAAAGATGAACTTGTTTATCTTCAAACGGTCAGGGAAAAGGAAGTAGCACAGCAGATAAAAGAAGCACGATCATTTGGTGATCTCACTGAGAACAGTGAGTACGATGAAGCCAAAACAGAGCAAGGTAAACTTTATTCAAAAATCGCCGAGATAAAAAATCTCATAGAAAATGCCGAGATCGTTAAGGCATCCGACAAAACTGACTACGTAGGTATAGGCAGCAAGGTAACTCTTCACGACCTTGAGTTTAAAGAGGATGTAACATATGAGATAGTAGGGTCTCAGGAAGCCGATCCCGCAGTATTCAGGATATCAGATGATTCTCCGCTGGGTAAAGGTCTTATGGAACGCAAGAAAGGTGAAACGGTCGAGATAGAAGCTCCTGCCGGTATGCTTAAGTTTAAGATACTGAAAATTGAGTAGTAAAAAAAGAAGATGGATTTAAAATGGTAAATGAGATCAAAAATAACGACGGTATAGGCGATCCGTGCGCAGAGAGCGGCGGGTCAGAACCTGAACTGTCCGAGATACTGCAAATACGCAGAGACAAGCTTAAAAAGCTCCAGGATGAAAACCGTGATCCGTTTCACGTGACCAGATTCATCCGCACTGTTTTTTCATCTGATGTCCATAACAGCTTTGAGGAAATGGAGAACAAGGATGTAGCGATGGCAGGCCGGGTAATGGCAAAGCGTGAAATGGGAAAAGCGATTTTCGTTGACATTATGGATGATAAAGGTCGAATACAGCTATACATAAAGCTAAACGACGTCGGAGAACCGGCTTTTGAAGATATTAAAAAAGGTGATATCGGCGATATTATCGGTATAACGGGGTTTGTTTTTAAAACCAGAATGGGCGAGATATCCGTTCATTGTAAATCAGTACAACTTCTGGCTAAATCGCTTCGCCCTCTCCCGGAAAAATACCACGGACTCACAAATCAGGAGCTTAAGTATCGAAACAGATATGTCGACCTGATAATGAACCCTGATACGCGCAGGACATTTGAGATACGAAGCGCGTTCATAAAGCATGTGCGGGAGTTCCTTGACAACCGCGGTTATATGGAAGTCGAGACGCCGGTACTCAACACGATATCAGGCGGAGCGACTGCAAGACCGTTTATTACGCACCACAACACATTAGATCTTGACATGTATATGCGCATAGCGACAGAATTACACCTTAAACGCCTTATCGTCGGCGGTATCGAACGCGTATATGAGGTCGGCCGTGTTTTCCGGAATGAAGGTATGAGCACAAAACATAATCCTGAGTACACCTTACTCGAGTTGTACGAGGCTTATGCGGATTATAACGATATGATGGATCTCTTCGAGGAGCTTCTCTCAACAGCAGCGGTCAAACTGACAGGGAGCAATAAACTGAAATGGCAGGGTATAGAACTCGACTTGACTCCGGGCTGGCCGCGTATTACAATGACTGAAGCAGTAAAAAAGCATACCGGTATAGATTTTATGAACATAGAAAATACAGAGGATGCTGTCAGAGCCGCATCAGCTATCGGCGTAAAAATGCCTGATGGGAAGACTCCATCCTGGGGAGACCTCTTATATGAGTGCTTTGATCAAAAGGTGGAGGAGCAGCTCCTGCAGCCGGTGTTCATAACAGATCATCCTGTCGAGATATCACCGCTTGCCAAGAAAAAAGCATCAGACCCGAGGCTTACCGAACGTTTTGAGCTTTTTATATGCCGCAATG
>Ga0123356_10001977_pt1 | contig 22168 bp, 16 predicted proteins | sample TergutEmb28metaG_2_FD_92546 | JGI IMG/M metagenome (GOLD analysis project Ga0123356, IMG submission 92546) | Embiratermes neotenicus P3 segment gut microbial communities from Petit-Saut dam, French Guiana - Emb289 P3 | ecosystem: Host-associated > Arthropoda: Insects > Digestive system > Gut ... | reverse complement strand
GCCTTGGAGTGATGATGAGAGTGGTTGGGTTGGATCGCCCATTACGGTGATGCCTTGCCACATCTCGTTGGGGCATGCGTTGGTGAGGGTGCCGCCGTTGAGGATGAGTTTGGCGCCGGGGTGGACGATAAAGGAAACATTAAAATCACATTTTACTTGATTAGTGATAGTTAATGTAACATTGTTGGGAATTACGATATTGCCTATTACTTGTAATGGAGTGTTCCATGTGGTATTTTGAATGATGGTTCCGTGGACTTTGGGTAAAGTGCTGTAACACTTTGTTTCAAGTACTGTAAGAACAGCGGCATAAGCATCTACCAAACCGTAGCCCATATATACACACCATGTTCCATTAGGGCGACCGGGTACAGAGTCATAAGCGTATAGGTCTGTTCTTACCTTTCTTGCCGTTTGCTCTATTATTTCTCGAATTCGTTGTCCAGTAAGGTTAGGGTTTATTGCTAACATAAGAGCGGCAATACCGGACACTATTGGAGCTGCATAAGATGTTCCTTCATCATATATGTAGCCATTATTTAATGTGGTAGTTAACATGTCAACTCCTGGCGCAACAACATCTAATGCATTTCCATAAATTGAAAATCCAGCTCTCAAAGTATCTTGCTGTACTGCCCCTACCGCAATTACATCCGGATGTGAAGCGGGATAAGTGACAGAAACACCAGGTTTGTAATCATTTCCTGAGGCAGCTACCAATACTACGTTATTTTGAATGGCATAAGCAATGGCATGGTTAATAGGATTAGCTTGTGCCATTTTGAAACTCATATTAATTACCCTTGCTCCATTATCTACAGCATAGATAATTGCATCATCAACAATCTCATTATGTATTGAAGTTCCTTGACCAACATTAATTGGAATTAGTGTAATTCCGGAAGAGTAGCCATTTCCGCCGGATATTCCTGCTATTCCTATCGTATTATTTGTTTTAGCGCCAAGCACACCTGCTACCTTGGTTCCATGAACATCGGTTGTTATTACGTTACTACTATTTGATACAAAATTCCAACCGAGTGTTTCATCAACGTTTTTATACCCATCTGAGCCATAACCAATATCAGGATGCATCCAATCTAATCCAAAGTCTAAAATTGCAACTTTTACAGAAGATGATCCCATGACTATGTCCCATGCTTCAAAGGCATTGATATAAGACAAATACCATTGCTCTCCGTTAAGCACTTTAGGATCATTGGGAATAAAACAAGGTCCTCCAAAACTACAGTAATCAATATATTCAAATTCTTCCGTTTCCTTTAGCATTAACACAAATTCTTCGAAATTTGTATTAACAGGTACAGAAATATCAATAAATCCAAGTTTATTTGCTCGTATTGTATCTAAAACAACTTTACTTTGCTCTACATTATTTTTATATTTAACGGTTACCGTTGTTGTATCAGCCAAATAAAAATATCCTTTTGATTCTACATAGTAAGTGCCTTCCATATTTCTTAGTATTCCGTAAGTTTGCTCGTTTTGGGCTGAAACAAAATGAAAAAACGCTAAGCAACTAATAATACTTAATATAATAACTTTCCTCATAATATAATAACTTTCCTCATAACTAATTAAGTTCTATGTATTTTACACTAAATGGTTTATTGGGTAATTTCGGGTATATGCCCCAACGATGTTTTGGGCTATAAGCCAACGCCCCATTTCCTCCATCATACATCGTTATATATAAAGTTAAAGAATCGTCATTGATAATCCATTGATCTATTAAATAAACATCGGAGTGAAAAACCATTTTTTTTGCAATAATCAAGGTGTAAACTCTAAAATCAATTTCTGGTACAGTATCGGTACATTCACAAGCATATCTAAACTCATCCATATTGTTAATGATGATACAAGTATCTTTAAGCCTTTCAAATAAAGTAAAAAAACAATTGGAATGACCCCATTGAGGAAGTGCCATATTAAAGAAATCAATGATATCCCCATCTGTAATTGTAACTGGTCGAATAATTTCCGGCGTTTTGAGAACCACATTTAATTTAATACTGCTTTCATCGTTCAATTTTTCTACCATAAGCGCCATGCACCATGATTCAGTATCATCTTTATATTTTAAATCAAGTTCAATGTTTAATATGCACTTCTGAAATGAAACTTGCTTTAAACTTTTTACAATTATTTCAGCAACGCTGTTGTTCACAGAGCCACTTGTTAATAATAACGAGTGTTTTGAAAAATCAATAGCAGGATAATCGCCTTCCGTACAAGAAATATATTTTTCCAATTCTTCGCTGCTGTTAATTATAATTACCTTTTCATCGTAAGGCAGGTTTTGCCATTGGCAGGAGGTCTCCAGTAAAGAGTATTCCGTAAAAGAGATATTTTTCGGGTATTCATCAGGGCAATCGGGAGGGCAATCGGGGTTGCAGGAAGAGGCAATGCCTACCAAAAGAAGCAAGATTGTGGTTAATTTTAATAATTTTTGGTTCATGGTTTTATATTTTTTGGTTCATAATTTTAGTTTGGCAAATATATTTTTTCAAACGAAACTCATCTTCCGGTTTGGCTTGCAGCATGGCTTTCAGAAAGGCCGTATCATTATCCATACTAAAGTTGGCGCTTGCTGCAAAACGGGCAAATCTTATTTTTCCGTTTTCGTCTTTTCTCATGTATAATGTGTCTCCCGGTTGAGCGTATAGAGGATAACTGATACATACTACGATAAATAAAGCAATAGTTTTTAAAAAATGTGTATTCATAATTCATATATAATTTGTGGTTAATTTCTATATTTTATTTAATGGAAATAGTCAATAAACCAAATTTACTCTGCAACACAGCGAATGGAATGGCCACTTGTAGGGGTTCCCATGTAGGCAATGCCTATCTTATCATAGGAGAGAAGTAAGATTGTACGGCTAGCGTCGCTACACGGGTACCACCCATCAGTACCTACATCGAATAGCCCGCCGCTGTTGCCACCGCGCCTCCCTGCGGCAGACAGAAAGAGGAGATTGCCATCGCTGCTAAATAGGAAACCATCCACGCCATTTAAGGTTGTCCATAGACTACCGGCATTTGCTAAGCTTTCCAGTTCGATAAACATGGGCAAACGCCAACCCGGAGGGCATGGGTCGTTAACTTTCTCCCATATACTGCTAAAAGAAAGAGAACTGTCCCATGTCGTTTCACCATTAGAATTTATCATCGGGTCTGTAGCGCTCCAACCCACTTTCCTGTTCCATTGGTAAAACATACCCGGGTCTTCCGGCTTTGCAGCAAACGTACCAGGCATATCCACATTTCGTGTTGCCCATTTTATACCGTCTATTAAAACCCATTCGGGAATTTCTACTCCTGCTTGGGTAATCGGAACGGTTGTGGAGGTTTTATTCTCTCCTAATTTCATGTTCACCACTACCGTAGTATTACGCGCCTCATAATAAGTATAAGGGTCAACTGTTACCATTACATTTACAGAAGATCCACCGTTTGTAGATACCTGGCACCATGCAGCTAAAGACTCTACACTTTCTACTATTGCAGGAGATTTAACAGACACCGTAAACCCGTCTTCTCCGCCGGTAGCCTCAAAATTTAAACTTTCAGGCAATATTGTGTATTCAATTTCTTTAGGTTCATCCGGTTGGCAGGAGGAGGCGAGGGCTACTAGTAGAATGAGCAAGAATGCGGTTAATTTTAATAATTTTCGGTTCATGGTTTTATATTTTGGGGTTAATAATTTTAGTTCGGCGAATATGTTTTTCTTCATTTTCATATTTTTTAAAATTTAACAAAACCTTTTGATTTAATATTTACGCGAACATCACTTATCTTAACAAAATAATATCCTGCCCGCAATGCTGAAATATTAATCATCTCTTCATATTTTTGTCTCAACACCATTTTCCCGTACACATCAAAGATTTCTATCCAACAATTATTAATAAGCCCTTCATTAATATTTTTTATTTTTATAAAACCACTTGCCGGATTAGGGTAAATGGTAAGTTCAATCTTTCTTCTGTTTTCGTTAATGCTTCCTACATAAGATCTTCTGTGGCAATTATCATTAACATTCCAAGGAGTGGTTAATAGTAATTCCTGTTCATTTGCATAACAAAGCAAAATCAAAAATATATGCTCCGGCCATGCACTGTCAAGGAAATGCCTTGTTAAACCATGTATGCTCCCTACTCCTTCTATCCAAGCAGTGCTGAGGAAAGGAGGAGAAAGGTGATCATAATAAGAACACATAAGGACACGCTTCCTATAATCACCATTTTCTAATATTTGTAGGGAGTCTGTATTCGAATAAGTAAGACCTTCGAGTAATATCACATCTTCAACTCGTTTCATTTTAACTTTATATAATGTCCCCGTCCAATTAAATTCATATACTGAGACAGTGTCACCTACACCAAGTGAGAAATCATACAATAATAACTCTGTCGTATCTGTAGTGATGAAAAGAGGATGATCAGGAAAGTGTTTTGGATATTCATACACCTTCATAGGAAAAGGACAAACCATATACACCCTTTTGTTAAGCGTGTCATTTCTTAAAGCGCAGAAATATTCAGCCAAGCTGATGTCAAATTCAAAAGGAGTGTTTAAGTGTTGCCTATATACTTTTAAGTACTCTTTATTATTGATTAGTGTATCTCCATAAGTCATTAATTTTTCGTCACTTACAGACCAAATATGTTTATCGGGAATAGGAACATACTCCTGTGCGTTTGCTATATTGCTACAGCAAAACAGGGAGAGAAGCAAAAACATAAATGCTTTTTTCATGAATTAAATTAAAACTCAAACCGTGTGCGGAATCACAATATCATCGCAGTAGTCGCATCTATACGAGCGTTTTGCGGGGTCAACCAAATGAAAAACGTGGTCGGCATAAGATTCTATAGAAGTAACGCAGCGCGGGTTTTTACATTGTATCACATTCACCACTCTTTCGGGAACGGTGAGCTGTAGTTTTTTTACAATCGCTCCGTTTTCTATGATGTTAATGGTAATGTCGGGGTTAATTAAGCCGAGAAAATTCACATCCAAATCAATCACATTGTTAATTTTGATGATGTCCTTTCTTCCCATTTTTTGGCTGAAAGCGTTGATGATCAATGCGACCGTATAATCGGCTTTATCCAACTTTAAATAATGAAACAACTTCATACCGAAGCCGCCGGGGATGTGGTCAATAACAATTCCTTTTTCAATACTGGTAATTTGTAACATAATTTTTCCGATTAATAAATTCCTAATAGTTTTAATATTAACGCCATACGGACATACATGCCGTTTTTGGCTTGCTGAAAATATTGGGCGCGCGGATCTTCATCCACTTCGATGCTGATTTCGTTTACGCGCGGAAGCGGGTGTAGAATGTAGGTTTCAGGTCCAGCGTACTTCATTTTTTCTTTATCCAAAATAAAACGGTCTCTCAATCTGATATAATCTTCTTCGTTGAAAAAACGTTCGCGTTGCACGCGAGTCATGTACAAGAAATCCATTTCGCCCATATACGGCTCCATTTTATCTGCTTCAATACACTCGATATTATTTTTCTTAATGATCTCTTCGCGAATATATTCGGGAACGCGAAGTTCTTCCGGAGAAATAAGAATTAACTTTATCCCTTTGTATTTGCTTAAGAATTTGATAAATGAGTGCACGGTGCGTCCAAATTTCAAGTCGCCGCAAAAGCCGTACACCCTGTTTTCTACATTGCCTTTCAGCAATTCTACAGTGAGAATGTCGGTTAATGTTTGCGTGGGATGTTGGTGCCCTCCGTCTCCGGCATTAATCAGTGGCATGGAAGTCAGCCATTGACTTGCCACGCGCGGCGCTCCTTCCTTGGGATGGCGCATCACGGCGATATCCGCGTAGCATTCAATAGTGCGGATGGTATCGGAAATACTCTCGCCTTTCGACACCGAGCTTGAGTTAGGCTCGGAAAATCCGATGATAGAGCCGCCCAAACGCAGCATGGCTGCCTCGAAGCTAAAGCGTGTTCGGGTACTGGGTTCATAAAAAAGAGTTGCCAAAATTTTACCTTCGCAACTCTTTTTAAAATGTTCTGGATTTTTAACGACTTTATGAGCTAAGTCGAACAGCTCGCGAAATTCTTCGCGTGTAAAATCCGATGGATCAATTAAGTGTCTGCCTTTTAACAAAATAACCTCCTATGTTTTGTGTTTTTTACTTTTGCGAATTAACACAATTTTTTTTGCAAAAGTTTGGAGGTTGATTGTTTTGTGTTTTTCTTATTGGTTTACTACTTTTTTCACCACTTCAAATGATAAAATACTATTTTTGCGACTACTTAATTCACAAAAAAGTTGCGTATGAAGCGAAAAATTATCTTTTTATTATGCTTTGCCATCCCTTGATCCTGAAATATTATACCCAAATAGTTTGGTTCTTAAAGAGCATCAAGCATGAAGTTAACACAATTGCAGATCTGAATGCAAAAAAGCAAAATATTCTTCCACATCCCACGTTAACCTAATAAACTCACAACAATTTTGAAATACTCACCTCATTTTTGGATTTTATGCTGTGTTGCCATGCTGCTGCTTGGCGTGTCGTGCTCTACACGTAAAGCAAGTTTTCCCAACAAAGCTTACCATACGGTAACAGCTACTTATAATGTAAATTTCAACGGAAAAGAAGCGCTCAAAAAAGGCATCGCAGATTTAGATAAAAAGCGGAAAGATAATTACTTGGAAATCCTTCCCATTTACTATTATCCACCCAAAGCAGATTTAACCTCTGCTTTCCCGTCGTTGGATAAAGCGATAGAAAAATCTTCCAAATCGGTATATAAACACTCTATTTTAATTCGTGGCAAAGAGCACGTAAAACCCATGAATGCCGCATACATGATGATGGGCAAAGCGTACTTCTACAAACAGGATTACAACCAGGCTAAGCGTGTATTCAACTACGTGGTTGCTACTTACGATTGGGGCAGTGTGGAAGAAGCAACGGTGTGGCTCGCGCGTTGCCAAATGCAACAGGAATATTTTGTACATGCACAATCCTTGTTAGACGAGGTTAGTCCCGCAATAGCGCAAAGTAAAATCAAAACGTCGAATGTTAAAGATAATGATGAGATAAAGGCAAAAACCAAAACACCGCCCAAGAAGAAAATGAACAAGTATCAGAAGCAGAGAGCAAAAGCGGCGGCTAAAAGAGAAAAAGAGGCAGCTAAAAGAGAAAAAACTAAAACTTCAACCCGTAAGGTTACCAATAACGTTCGGCTTCAATACTATGCTGCCGGAGCGGAATATCATTTGTTGGCGCCTAACAGAGATTTTGAAGAGGCTATAGACAATATTAAACTTGCCCTGCAATATCGCCCGAAAAAAGACTTTAAGGTGCGTTTGTATTTTATTTTAGGGCAGCTATATGAAAATTTAGAGAACCCGTCGGCAGCACAGAATTGGTTTTTGAAGGTGATTCGAGCCGCTCCTGAGTACGAAATGGAGTTTAGCGCCCGAATGCACTTAGCCGGAAATTATGATGGAACGCCGCTGTCGAAAAGAACGGTTATGAAAGAGCTGAATAAACTGCTCAAAGATCCTAAAAATGAAGATTATCACGACCAAATCTATTATGCCTTCTCTGAAATTGCGCGTGTGGATGATGCGCAGGCTGACAGAGAGTTTTACTTAGCTAAATCTGTCGCGGCATATACAAGAAACGACTATCAGAGAACTACTTCCGCATTATCTTTGGCAGACATCTACTTTGAAGAAGAAGAATATGTGAGCGCGCAAGCCTATTACGACACGGCGCTGATTTCGTTGCCTTCAAATTTCCCTAACAGAACTAATATTCTTAAAAAAGCATCCGTATTAAGAGATTTGGTGGAAAATTTGAATATAATCCTATTACAAGACAGTTTGCAGCGCATTGCAAAAATGAGCGAAAGCGAGCGGAGAAACTGGGTAAACAAAATGATTGCTGCCTACACGGAAGAGGAGCGCCGTTTGGCAAAAGAAGAAGCGGATAGAATGCTGGCTTTGAATGCTACACAAAATTTTGCCAATGTGAACGTAAACACGCAAGGGCAAAGCAATAAATGGTATTTCTACAACCCCGGATTGGTAAGCCAAGGATCTGTAGAGTTTTACAGACGTTTTGGAAATAGAAAATTGGAAGATAATTGGAGAATCAGCAATAAAACAACGATCTCTTTTGAAGATATGGATCTCATGAACTTAGGTATAGAGCAAGAGGAGGAGGAAGAATTTGATGAAGACGGAAATCCGATTAAAAAAAGAGAAACCGACCCGAAAAAGCCGGAGTACTATACCCAGGATTTACCAATGACCCCGGGCGCCATTGATACCTCAAATCAATTGATTGCAGATGCCATGTACAACGCCGGAATTATATACTTCGATCAATTAAAAGACTTTAAACGATCGAATGAAATACTGGAAAAATTAATTAAGCGCTTTCCGGATAGCGATTTGGTGCCGCCCAGCTATTTTATCCTTTGGACAAATTATACAAAACTGAAAAACGGTTCTAAAGCGGAGGAAATTAAAAACATAATCCTTACAAAATATCCTGATTCAGACTACGCTAAATTGATTTTAGACCCGAACTATTATAAAAAAATGGCGGAAGCCGCACAAGAGCACCAACGCAGGTACGAAGACCTTTACAGAGTTTATCGTAACAAACAGTGGAGAAGCACTGTGCAACTTGCCGATGATTTGCTTTCGGTTACAGAAGACAAGACATTAGCTTCAAAAACCTCTTATTTAAGAGCCGTTGCCATTGGGCAATTAGAAGATCAAGACGCTTTGAAAGGGGCTTTAAATCAAATCGTTCAAAGCTATTCCAAAGAGCCGGTAGCGGATTTGGCGAAAGTCTATTTGGCCGCTTTGGGTACTTCAAGTAATGAGCATGGTCAAATCACAGATCCTACACAAACTACCACTGTCAGCACAACGCCTGAACTTCCTGATATTCAAGAATCTCCATTTAATACGGATTTAGACGAAGTGCATTCTATCATTGTTTTGGTAAATATTCACAAAAAAAATGTAACTGATGTGCAATATGATATCTCTAATTTCAATGCTACTTATTTCAGTTTAGAGCGTTTTAATGTGAACAACATTTATATCAGTCAGGAAGAACAAATGGTTACCATTGCCAGATTTTCAAATAAAGCCAATGCGATGAACTATTACACTGCATTGACGACCAATGATGTATTCTCATCATCCATTTATGAAGGAACTCTTACGGTATATCCCATTTCGTCATCTAACTATTTTATTTATTACAGCAATGTAGGCGCCCGCCGCGGGTACAAGGCATTTGTGGAGGAAAATTATTTGAAATAGTCTGAAAATAAGCCAAATAAAAAAAACGCCGATTCCCATCAAACCTTCGCAAAAAAATATATTTTTGCACCCCCAAAATAAAAAACATTTTTAGCACGATATCGCAATGAAAAGAACGTACCAACCGTCGAACAGAAGACGCAAAAACAAACACGGATTTAGAGAAAGAATGGCAACTGCAAACGGTCGTAGAGTATTGGCAGCCCGCAGAGCAAAAGGTAGAAAGAAACTTACTGTTTCTGACGAAATGGACAAAAAGTAATTGTTATAACGTGCTGTGAAGAAGCTCCATATTGAAACTTACGGCTGTCAAATGAACGTTGCCGACAGCGAAGTGGTAGCTTCTATTCTATCTCCCTATTATACTGTTACAGATTCGCTTCGAGAAGCGGACCTGATTTTGTTAAATACATGTTCGGTACGCGACAATGCTGAACAACGCATCCGAAAACGCTTGCGTGAATTGGTATCGCTCAAAAAGAAAAACAAAAATTTACTTATCGGCTTGCTCGGTTGCATGGCAGAGCGCATAAAAGAACAGCTGCTGGAAGAAGAAAAAGCATTGGATTTTATTGCCGGACCAGATGCTTATCGTTCGCTACCTCAACTTATCGAAGATGCCACTTTGGGTAACATCTCCTTTAACGTACATCTCTCGGAAAAAGAAACCTACGATGATATTGAGCCGGTTCGCTACGACAGCAACGGCATTTCTGCGTTTATCGCTATTATGCGTGGTTGCAACAATTTTTGTTCCTATTGCGTAGTTCCCTACACACGCGGCAGAGAGCGCAGCCGTGATCCGAAAACCATCATGGAAGAAGCGCAAGGTTTGTTTGAAAAAGGATTTCGGGAAATTACATTGTTGGGACAAAATGTAAACTCATACTGCTGGAAAGAAGCAGAAAAAAGCATGGATTTTGCAGATTTAGTAGAAAAAATAGCACAAATTTCCCCATTATTGCGCATTCGATATGCCACTTCGCACCCGAAAGATATTTCGGATAAGCTGTTGTTTGTCATGGCAAAATATCCTAACGTGTGCCATTACATCCATTTACCGGTGCAATCGGGAAGCAATGAGATGCTAAAGAAAATGAACCGTGTCTATTCTCGTGAATATTATTTGGAGCGTATCCAAAAAATTAAGGAAATACTGCCCGATTGCGCGATTTCTACCGATGTGATTGCCGGTTTTTGCGGAGAGACAGAGCAAGACCACCAAGATACATTAGCTTTGATGAAAGAAGTGGGCTACGAATACGCCTTCATGTTCAAATACTCAGTACGCGAAGGTACGAAAGCAGCGGAAAAATTTGAAGACGATATTCCCGAAGAGTTGAAAATTAAACGTTTGGAAGAGATTATTGCACTTCAACAACACCTTTCGTTAGAAAGCAACAAAAGAGATATTGGCAAAACCGTTACCGTATTGGTGGAAGGCATTTCCAAACGTTCCGACCAACATCTTTTCGGAAGAAACCCACAAAACAAAGTCTGTGTATTCCCCAAAAAGAACTACAAAATCGGCGATTATGTGGAGGTGAAGATTGCAAGATGCACTGCGGGAACACTACTAGGAGAAGCGGAAGAATTAGAAATTAAGAATTAGGAATTAAAAAATCATTGCCGTCAGTTTTAACTGACGGACTAAAAAATGAAAATCAAACTGTTATTCATAGGAAAAGAAAATCTGGAAGAACTGCAAGCAGCTTCACAAGATTATATTTCCAAAATTAATAACTACAATAGTTTTGAAATTGAGGCAATTCCATACTTAAAAAATACAAAATCATTACCTCTCGAACTTCAAAAAAAACAGGAGGGAGAATTATTTCTCAAAAAGATAACTCCACAAGATATTGTTGTTTTGCTTGATGAGCGTGGAAAAGAACATTCTTCAGTGCAATTTTCGCAATTTCTACAACAACGATTAAACTCAGGATGTAAAAATGTAATTTTCTTGATAGGAGGCGTTTATGGTTTTTCTGAGGAATTGTACCAGCGCGCCAATTTCTCCCTATCCATGTCAAAAATGACTTTTCCACACAAGTTGGCGCGGTTGCTTTTCATGGAGCAGTTGTATCGGGGGTTTACGATTTTGAAAGGGGAACCGTATCATCATGAATGAGTAAAGTATTCGGGTAATAGGCATGGGCTACGCTACCAATGGCAAGCTTTGTAAGTTTTTGATTTTTATTTCTGATATTTCTTTACTTTCTCTCTTTTTTGTAAATCTATTTCAGTTTATGCCTGCACAAGAGCGCTGAAAGCGCGATTTATTTCAGCCCATGCCTATTATCTCATTTTTAATAATTTTCATACTTTCGCGCTCAAATCACTTACCCTGCCCACCAATATGAAAAACATTCTTCTATTTCTCTTTTGCTTTTTCCTTTCTCTCTCATCTTCCGCTCAAACAACTCAAGATCAAGCAGAAGTTCCCGAATGGGTTTTAATAGACGGTATAAAATGGGCAACCCGTAATGTGGATGCACCTGGCACATTTACTACTAACCCTGAAGATTTGGGTATGCTTTACCATTGGAATGGAAGAATTGCTTGGAAGGATACCGACCCAACAGCAGATTTTGACTGCAACCCTCTGTGGAGTAGGTATAATATTGATAATATTTGGGAGAAAATTAACGATCCTTGCCCTTCAGGTTGGCGTGTGCCCACGGGTGCCGAATTGAATAGTTTGGCAAGTGTCGCTGGTGAGAGAACAGCCATAAATGATGTGAATGGTCGCATTTTTGGTAATGATGACAACCTCCTCTTCTTGCCTTCTGCAGGCTACGGTGGCAACAACGGTACAGTGTACTACATGGGCTCTCCAGAGGGTCCTTGGGGTAGCTGGGTTAGTACTACCACCAGCCTAAATCCTCGCTACCAATTTCATGTGAATCGCTTTCGCGTCCGCTGTGTCGCAGAATAAATACTAATTCAATGAAACAAAAAAAACTTTTCCTCTTAGACGCCATGGCGCTCATTTACCGAGCCTACTACGCCATGATCCGCTCGCCGCGCGTAACCAGCAAAGGGCTAAATACTTCTGCTATTTTTGGGTTTACCAATACGCTGTATGAAGTGATACGCAACGAAAATCCTACCCATTTGGCAGTTTCGTTCGATACGGGCGCCCCTACCCTGCGCCACGCCGAGTTTGAAGCCTATAAAGCGCATCGCGAAAGCACGCCCGAAGATATTGTGAAGGCTATTCCTTACATTTACAAACTGTTGGAGGCATTTAATATTCCCATTTTAGTGAAAGACGGCTATGAAGCCGATGATATTATCGGAACGTTAGCAAAACAAGCAGAAGTTCAAGGTTTTGAGGTTTATATGATGACCTCCGATAAGGATTACGGGCAATTGGTGTCGGAAAATATTTTTATGTACAAACCCGGTAAATTCGGACAAAAAGCGGAAACGTTAGGCGTAAAAGAGATTTGCGAAAAATACAGCATCGAAAGCCCTGAGGAACTGATTGATATATTAGGATTGTGGGGCGATGCCTCCGATAATATTCCGGGCGTGCCCAACATCGGCGAGGTGAAAGCCAAAAAATTGATTCAGCAGTTTCACTCTATCGAAAATATTTATAAAAACATTGATCAAATAGATAACGATAAACTGCGCCAAACATTGATAGAGCATCAAGAACAGGCGTTCATGTCGAAATCGTTGGCAACCATTATGTTGGATGTTCCTATTGACTGTGATTGTGATGCAACGATCATGCACACGCCCAATTTCGACGCCTTGCGAAGTTTGTTTTATGAATTGGAATTTCGATCGTTGGGGAATCGGATTTTGATGGAAATGCAGGAGATGGGAGAAGGGAGAAAGGAGAAGGGAGAAGGGGAAAAGGGAGAAAGTACGAAGGCGCGAAGGCGCGAAAATAACGTGCAGGTTGTTCCCGATTTGTTTAATCAGGATATTGAGGTTGAGGAAAATGATTATTCATCCCAACAAAACTCCATCTACAAAACATTTACGGATTATACGCATGAATTTATTGAATGGACGGATGATATGATAATGCCCAACCAACGCCTGTTTTTTGAATGGATTTACACCAATGATGTTATTGCAGGGGTTGCGTTTTCGGAAAACGGGGAACAGATTTATTATTGCAATATGGATAGGGGCGCTGCGCGCAACGCCCCTACGACAATGGATATTTTGAAAATCATTTTCGAAAACCCTCGCGAAATTATATCCTTCCAAACCAAAAATATTTTTAAATATTGCGATGAGTATCAAATAGATATTAAAGCCGTTGTGTTCGATTTGCAGGTAGCGCATTATCTCATTCAACCGGAAATTTCACATCAATTGGAAAGAATTACCGAATCTTATTTGGAGTATGAATTAATAAACAATCAGAAAATTAATTCACAAAAACTTCAAATGGATATAGCTTACGAAAAAGTAGAAATTTATTCACAGTTGTTTCCCATCTTTAAAGAAGAATTAGAAAAAGCATCGTTGATAAAACTGTTTTATGAAATTGAGATGCCGTTAACTCAAGTGCTTGCCAACATAGAGCTTACCGGAATTAAAATTGATAAAAAGATGTTGGAAGAAAGTTCTGCTGCTATTACAAAGGAAATTCAAGATATTGAAGTCCGGATTTTTGAATTGGCAGAAACCACTTTTAATATTGCTTCGCCTAAACAGTTGGGTGAAATTTTATTTGAAAAACTGCACATCATTGAAAACGCCAAGTTAACGAAAACCAGACAATATCAAACCGGCGAAGAGATTCTGCAAAAACTGTATCAAAAGCATCCTATTATTCCGCTTATTTTAGAATGGCGGTCGTTAGCAAAGTTAAAATCCACATATATTGATGCATTGCCGCAATTGATGGATCCTAAAACGGGAAAGGTTCACACCACTTTTCAGCAAACCATAACAGCTACGGGAAGGCTAAGTTCCATCAATCCCAATTTGCAAAATATTCCCATCCGCACGGAGCGGGGCAAAGAGATTCGCAAAGCGTTTGTACCTTCTTCGGATAAAAATGTGCTGGTTTCTGCCGATTATTCGCAAGTGGAATTGCGCATTGTTGCCGCTATGGCAAATGATGAGAGCATGATTCAAGCCTTTCAGCAACAGCAAGATATTCATACCATAACCGCTTCGCGTGTTTTTCACGTGCTACCGAAAGAGGTTACCAAAGAGCAACGGCGTTATGCCAAAACCGTCAATTTCGGCATTTTATATGGCATGTCGGCATTTGGATTAGCCGACCGGTTGCACATTCCGCAAGGGGAAGCGCGACAACTCATTATTGATTACAACTGCAGCTTTCCCAAAATTGAACAATTTATGAACAGCATTGTCGAGTTTGCCCGCGAAAACGGTTACGTAGAAACTTTGTTAGGCAGGCGGCGCTACATTCGCGACATCCACTCCGGAAACGGCATGTTGCGCAAGGCAGCAGAGCGCAACGCCATCAACGCCCCCATTCAAGGCACTGCCGCCGACGTGATTAAAATTGCGATGATTCGTATTTACAAAGAATTAAAAGACAGAAATTTGAACACAAAAATGGTGTTACAAGTACATGATGAATTGGTATTTGACGTCCCATTAGAAGAATTAGACATCATCGCCCAAATCGTCCCCGACTTAATGAATACTGCCCTTATCATAAAAGTCCCCTTAGTAGCGGAATTGAGTTTTGGGAAGAATTGGTATGAGGCGCATTAGAATTTCAAAACCTTTTTCACCACAACCCCATCATTTGTAGCAATCTTCAAAAAATAAACACCTGCCGGCAAATGGGAAATGTTGATGAGGTGATGAGGTGATGAGGTGATGAGGTGATGAGATGACACATTTCTACCATAAATATCAAAAACCTCAATATTCCTAATTAGCTTCGCTGAGCTTGCCCCTAACGGGGCTGCGGTTCCTAATTCGTAATTTCTAATTCGTAATTCTCCCGTCGTCGGGTTCGGATAAACGATAATGTCGTTTAATTTTTCTATAGGAATCTTATTCACAAGCGGTTCGCTTCCTTTGAAATAAGACACTCCGCCTGCCCAATTCCCCACAAGCAAATCGGGTTTGCTATCGCCATCAAGATCCGCTACGGCAACTGTTGTTCTAATACCTTCGCTTATTTTATACGCTTTATTTTGAATGGTTTCGGTAATTTCTTCTAACAAGGTAAATGTACCTTCAAGGTTGTTATCAATATTTGAAAAAAGAAACAAATTTCCCTGTTCGTTTCCGCAAAGTAGCAAGGTTTCATCGTTATACCTAAAGAAATGCGGCGTGGAATAGCCAAAATAAGAGAGATTCGGATCGCGCACATCTACATTGCCAAAAGTAGAAGTAATAAGTTGGAAATCAGGGTTGTTTGCCATTCCTGTGTTTTGATAATAAGATAATATCCCTCTTCGGTTGCCTAATACCAGGTCTAATTTTCCATCTTTGTTCATATCAAACAGTTGTGGTGTGCTAAATGCATCTACCTTAATATTTTGGTAGTTGTTAACCGGAGGTTTAAAGTTTGGTAATGCTCCGGTAGTCGCTGTGTTTTCAAAAAATAACAATGTTCCGGTGCTGTTTCCGCACAGAAGGTCAATTTTTCCGTCTCCGTTCAGGTCGGCGAAAGTGGGGTATAATGCTAAAAATCCGTATTTTTTCAAATCCCCGAAATCGGAGGTAACCCATTCAAACTTAGGGTTATTATTTGTTCCTGTGTTTTTATAAAATGTGATAGAGGATGAATAATAAGATCTTAGCACACCTTGAATAAGTTTTGCGCTGTCGAAACTGCCGTAATTGGCAACAAATAAATCTAAAACGCCGTTGCCTGTCCAATCGAACAGCACCGGCGCTGCGCCACTACCCACATCTATCATATCTTCTTGCAAATAAGACTTTGTTTCTAGAACATAATCATTTAGCTGCTCATTATACCGGTAGCGCCACACAGAATTAAGGTCTTCCGATTTGGTAAGCGATGGGTCGGAAGGGGATACAAAAAGGTCGGGCTTTGTGGTATTCCAAAAATCCATCGTAGAAACGGCAGGCATAGAATACATGTGCACAGGGTTTTGCGCGTTGGGAAAATCACCTGTTTGCGAAATCATTAACGCTTCTTCTTTCGTGCCGCCGTTTATTAAAAGTATTAAACCGGGGAAATCCACGTCGCCAATCACAATATCTTGCAATCCATCTCCATTAAAATCTATCACAAAAATAGAGGAGCCGACATGTTTCGGATCTTTTTCGCCGGACTTTTGTTCACAATAGGTAAAAAGCGTAATTTCGTTATTATCTGCGGCTTCTGCAAACTTTCCCCAGCATTCATCAGCCAAAGTGTAAGAAAAAAATTGATCGTTTTGTGAAATATTTTTATGAAAATGCACAAATTTTCCCAGCACCCAAAAATTGAGAATATCCAACGTTCCGCTTCCTGTAACATCTGCGATGCCCAAATAATCATCGGGCGATGCAAAAATATTTACCTGATTTCCATAATGATTGGAGTTTATCGGATCAACCACTAACTTAAACATAAGCTCCTGATTTGAAATATTTTCAAAAACACGGATACCTCCTAAAGTGTAAGTAAAAATATCTGCTTTCCCATCGTTATTAAAATCTTTTAATATTACCCAATCATGCAATTTTGGGAAACGATGCTTATATTCCGGTGCATAAACGAATTGCGAGTTTGCATTTGTACCTTTGTTAATAAAAGGCAGTATCTTGTTCCCGTGTTTTTCAAAAGCAATAAAATCGGAAACGCCATCCAAATTCAAATCAATTTGCGAAAAATACACGGAATTAATTCCGCCTGCCCAAGGATACAAAAGTGCATGATTGTTTTTTTTTGCTTCAACTTCCTGATTTCTTGTAAAACCCAACTTAAAATAGTTGTTCTGTGCGTATAAAGTGCCAAAAAGAAGCATAAAAATGCACAGGGTTTTACAAAAACGAGAGATCATTGCATAAAGGGTTTTCGTACTCATTTTTTTCTATTTAAAATTTAAAAACAAAAATACATTATTTTACACTATTATCCGATTAAAATCTGATTTTAATTTTTCAGTATTGTGATTCAATCTGTTTATGTTGCAAATAAAAAACGCCCTTCATATTAAAAGCTAAAAAAATTACCTTGAGCCGAAAAAAAATTGTTATCGGCTCAAAAAAAATGTATTTTTGCACCGAATAATTTTAATAAACGGCTCAAATATGTATAATTGGCAGCTAGAAAAATGGGCGGAATTCAGTTATAATGAAGAACTCATGAGCAACGACGCGCTGAAATTCGCAGAACTTTCGGGCGAAATATTTGGTGTGTTCAAAACATTTAATGCTGCAAAGCAACAAAATGAAATTCTTGACATCATGATTTTGGAAGCAGTAAAAACATCTGAAATTGAGGGAGAAATATTATCAAGGGAAGATGTGCGCTCGTCTATTTTGAAAAAACTAGGTTTAACTTCCACTATAAAAAATATTAAAGATAAACGCGCTGAAAATATAGCCTTTTTAATGTTGGAAATAAGAAATAGTTTTCAGGAAAAATTAACCGAAAAAATGTTAAAAAGCTGGCACGCAATATTGTTTTACAATACAAAATACATAAATGCAGGTATGTATCGTAAAGGCGCAGAACCGATGCAAATTGTTTCAGGCGCTTTTGGCAAAGAAAAAGTGCATTACGAAGCTCCGCCATCAGCGAAGGTTCCGCAAGAAATGAAAAGTTTTGTGAAATGGTATAACAAATTCAAACCCAATGGTAACATCCAGAAAATCATTATAAAAACAGCCATTGCTCATTTATATTTTGAAAGTATCCATCCATTTGAAGACGGAAACGGCAGAATTGGCAGAGCGTTAGTTGAAAAATGCTTGTCAGAATCTCTTGGAAAGCAAATAATTATGAGCGTTTCACAAACGATAGAGAAAAACAGAAAGAGATATTACGATGAATTGAAGAAAGTGCAAGCCACTTTGGAAATCAACAGTTGGTTGCTCTATTTTTCTCAATTACTCATTGATGCACAGCAAAATGTGCTGGAAATATTGGACTTTTCTGTCAAGAAGACACAGTTTTTGGATGAGTACAAAAAAATAATGAACGATAGACAAACTAAAGCCATCAACAAAATGTTAGATGCAGGTAAAGATGGATTTGAAGGCGAAATGACCGCAAGAAAATATGTTTCAATTGCCAAAACGACAAAAGCAACGGCTACCCGCGACTTACAAGAATTAGTTGAAAATGGCGTTTTACTTCAAAATCTTGCAGGCAGAAGTACAAGTTACATGTTAAATTTGTAAAAGTTAATTTTTCAAAAAATATACACTATGAATAATTCAAAAATCCCAGTAAACAAAATCGGAAAATATATCCGCGAGCTCTCCATCGTGGTGGTGGGGGTCGCCATCACCCTCTCTATCGGCATTTGGATTACCAATGCAAATAATAAGAGGGACATTAAATTATATTTGGAGGCAATTAAAGTAGAATTGGAGGAAAATATAGTTATGATGGATGGTATTGTTGAAAACTGGCAGAACTCTGTTAAATATGCAAACTATTTAACCTCAAATAGTAAAGAAACATTGAGTAGAGACAGTATCTGGAGTTGCGGCGCGAATACTTTCTATGGATTTCAATATGTTAAATTTTCTACCACCGCTTTTGAAATATTTAAAATTTCAGGCCTCATGCGTTTAATGGATGACAAAAAAATGCTATCATCTGTTTGTAAAGCATACGAAGATTTGGGTATTTTCTATCTTTATCTTGAAGAGGTCAGAAAATTTAAAACCGAAGAGATGATAAAAGATATGGAAGACCCCTCCAAATGGGAAATCCCTATGTATAACTTCTTTGCAAAAACTTCTACTCCATACGAAGTAATCCGGTTGTCTAAATATTACTCGGAAAAATTAAGAGAAACCGTTTCAAATTTGGATCAGGGGAAGGTGGTTGAATGAAGATAAAGATGATAAAAATGATAAAATGATAAAATGATAAAATGATGGTGACAAACAGTAAATTAGGTATTGATTTTAAGAAAGTTACAGAAGCAAAAAGCATCGCTGCTTCGATTGCTAATGAAGTACAACAATTCGTAAACCGATATACCACAGTAGCCGTTGAGCGCACACTCTGCCGCTTAATGGGCATAGATGGCGTGGATGTTCACGAAGTACCGCTTCCCAATGTGGTGGTAGATCAACTGCATCAAGCCGGATTGTTGGGGCAAGGCGTGCTCTACTTTTTGGGCAACGCCATCTTGGAAACCCAACTGAATCCTCAACAAATTGCCGAAAAAATGGCGCAAAATCTGTTGGATATTACGAAACTCCCCATCCGGCCGGATGAAGAAATTCGGGGTGCTGTGGCACCTTATATCGAAACCGCCCTGCAAAGAATTTCGAATAATGTGGCGCAGCGGCGTACTTTTTTGGAAACTTTGGGCGAGGGCGCAAAACCGTACATTTACGTTATTGTGGCTACCGGAAATATTTATGAAGATGTGGTGCAGGCGCAAGCTGCGGCGCGTCAAGGCGCAGATATTATTGCGGTAATTAGAACCACCGGACAAAGTTTGTTAGATTACGTGCCTTTTGGCGCTACTACCGAAGGTTTCGGCGGCACATTCGCCACACAGGAAAACTTCCGAATTATGCGTAAAGCCTTGGATGAGGTAGGGGAGGAAGTGGGGCGCTACATCCGTTTGTGCAACTATTGCTCCGGATTGTGTATGCCCGAAATTGCCGCCATGGGCGCCTTAGAACGCTTAGACGTGATGCTCAACGATGCCCTTTACGGCATTCTGTTCCGCGATATTAACCCGCAAAGAACGCTTGTGGATCAATACTTTTCAAGAATCATCAACGGTTTTGCAGGCGTAATCATTAACACCGGAGAAGACAACTACTTAACCACCGCCGATGCGTTTGAAGAAGCACACACCGTACTGGCTTCCGATTTAATTAACGAACAGTTAGCCTTGTTGGCAGGTCTTCCGGAAGAACAAATGGGACTGGGGCACGCTTTTGAAATGGATCCCAATTTGGAAAACGGTTTCCTTTATGAACTCGCGCAAGCCCAAATGACTCGCGAAATCTTCCCGAAAGCGCCGCTCAAATATATGCCGCCCACAAAATTCATGACCGGAAATATTTTCAAAGGACACCTGCAAGATGCCCTATTTAACATGATTGGCATCTGGACAAAGCAAGGAATTCAATTACTGGGCATGCCCACGGAAGCGATTCACACGCCTTTTATGTCCGACAGATTTTTAGCCATTGAAAATGCAAAATATATCTTCAACAACATGGCAACCATTGGCGATGAGGTAGAATTTAAAGAAGGCGGCATCATTCGCAAACGTGCACAGTTTGTTTTAGATGAAGCAGTTAAATTATTGAAAAATATTGAAAAGGAAGGGCTTTTTACTACATTAGAAAAAGGAAATTTTGGGAATGTGAAACGGCCGAAAAACGGAGGAAAGGGGCTACAAGGGGTGGCTGAAAAAGCAATGCATTATTTCAACCCATTTATCGAAAAAATGATAAAAACATTGCCGTCAGTTTTAACTGACGGTTGATAGGAAAGAGCAAAAACAAATGGCTTAAGAAGAGTAATTTTTATTAATACTCCCAAAGCTCACTCTCATAGTTCCGAATCTCATTCAAAATTCTTTCAGATTCTAAACGTTGGTCGCGCGGGTTTTTAATGTAATCCTGAATCTCGCGGTCGTGCTCGTTGCTCCATGCAATGATGTAGCTTGAGAAATAACGCTTCCAGGTCAAAACATCATCAAATGTAATGCGCATTGCCGTGTTTCTCGGAGTGAAATATAATTGCTGGGCTAAATAGGGTCTGAGGTCATCATACTTAATAAAGCCTAAACGTCTTTTAACTTTTGGGGCTACCACATCATCGGCGCTCAATCCTTCAGCATCCCTTTCATATTCGAAGAATGGTTCAATAGAAAGAATGCGCACACTTAATTCACCCCTGTTTTTGTCGAAAAACCATACTTCTTTTAAACGATAATACATCACTTGAGAGGCTGTAAGGGGCTCATCAAGATCTTCTTCATGAGTGTATTCTCCTGTATCAGGGTCATATTTTTTGATTTTTCTAACATTTACAAGTACATTTTTAATGTCGGCACGTGGTACTTTAATATTGCAATTTTCATCGGTATAGATGGGAAGCGCATCTTCATTATCAGGATTATACATATCTATAGCGTCAATAATGAGTTGCGCTAAGTTTCTAAAATTTCCTTGTGGTTCGATAGGGAAATATAGGGCTTGGTTTCTTTTTTCGCGTAAATCCATTTCTCTCCATATATACATAGACCACATCACGTCGTTTTGTTTGATTACAGGATATGGAATGGGACCGGGGAGTTGACTTACTTCTACCACTTCCCATGGCGCCGTGAGCGGCGGAGGAATCGGATCATCTGTTTGAGCAAAAAGAAAATGGAATGCCACTAACGATAGAATGAGACAGATTGTTTTTTTCATGTGAATATAACTTTTGAATTTTGTTAAAATTTTATTGTTTAATTATTTTCTTTATAACTTCGCCTGATTCGGTAGTTACTTTTACAAAATAGATACCGGAATTGAGATGTGAGATGTTAATTTTTTGATGAGATGATGAGGCGATGAGGTGATGAGATGATACTTTCCTTCCATAAACGTCAAAAACCTCAATACTATTAATTAGCTTCGCTGAGCTTGCCCCTAACGGGGCTGCGGTTCCTAATTCGTAATTC
>Ga0123356_10001976_pt1 | contig 22176 bp, 17 predicted proteins | sample TergutEmb28metaG_2_FD_92546 | JGI IMG/M metagenome (GOLD analysis project Ga0123356, IMG submission 92546) | Embiratermes neotenicus P3 segment gut microbial communities from Petit-Saut dam, French Guiana - Emb289 P3 | ecosystem: Host-associated > Arthropoda: Insects > Digestive system > Gut ... | reverse complement strand
CGAAGACGGGTAAGGAACTCTCGAATCATCGCGACACCTCTGCAGTTCGACCCAGAACCAGCCCGATCGCAGAGGATAGCCGATCCCAGGTTTCGAGTTCACGCTCCAATTGCCTCTGACCAGCGGCCGTAAGCCGATAGAACTTCGCTCGCCGATTATTTTCGGAGTTTCCCCATGTCGATTTGATCCAACCCTTGTATTCAAGCCGGTAGAGCGCTGGATAGAGTGAGCCCTGTCCGATCTCAAAAGCGTCCTTTGAAACCTGCTGAATTCGCTGAGCTACTCCCCAACCGTGCATAGGCTGGAGCGAGAGCGTTTGCAGGATCAGCAGGTCCAGCGTCCCCTGCAGCAAATCCGTCGAAGTCGGCATTTTCTTCCCCTCGATACTCGACAAAATGATTGCCCAACTCCTGTCGAGTGTCAAGGGGAGATTTGAAAGTGTTGAGCCCAAAATCAGCGCCTCCCTCGCAGGTGGTACGGTCGTGCCCAATGGCGTACCATACGCTCATGACACTGACTCCCGAGAAACTAGGTGTCTTCCTTCGACAAGAGCCCGACGAAGAGGAAGAAGAGGATGACGATCGCAAGAAGCGCGACGAGGATGATGATAATGAGGAGGACGACGACGGTTACTCGGAGAGATCCTCTGCTTGAGGTGCGCCGATTTCAGGCATGGTTTTAGACACCCCATCCAAGAGAATCTCTCGGTGGATTAAGCAGCAAAGTGTGGATCGAGATCAGGCTGTTTTTGTGAGCAGCGCTACTTCTCACTGAAAGGGAACACATCGCATGGTTCGCCCATCTCAGGTTGCGGATGCGGAGGCGGCCAGAGGTGAGTCTTGGCAGATCGACACGCCCGTGCGAGGCACGTCTTTAATATTTCCTCCTGACGAATCCCTCCTTCTCGAATAAGGCTTCACGTGGTCGTATACTATCGCCTCTTACGCTTTGGCCGTGGACTCTGGCTCAACTACAGAGATCGCGAGACTCGAAGGCGTGGTCCGCGAAGCGAGGCTACATCTCCCGTCGCAGTCTAATACGCGGTTGAGCACTAAGCGTATTCCCGGCCCGTGAGGTTGCCCTATGCGCGTTGTGCTCGTGTGTTTGCTGACGACCCAATTCGTGATTGCCCAAAATATCGCTAACCAGGCGGCCGAGTACATGGACGCCATGGCTCGCGTAAACCACTACAGCGGTGTCGTTCTAATCGCAAAACACGGCAAAATTCTATTTGCCCGCCCATATGGGTTTGCCAACTTGGACGAACACGTGCCCAACAAGCTGAATACGAAATTCCGAATTGCCTCTATCAGCAAGACCTTAACCGCAGCAGCAGTATTGATCCTTCGCGACGAAGGCAAATTGAGGCTCGATGACCCTATTTGCAATTACATCAGCCAATGTCCAGCAGCCTGGCGGCCGATCACGACCAAGCATCTACTGACCCACTCCTCAGGTATTCCAGACGATTTTGACGAGCAGACACGACTTCGTCGCGAACACAGGCCGCCCGCCGAGTTCATCGAAGCTATCAAGCAGCATCCGCTCTCCTTTCCTGCCGGCGCGCGCTCTCGTTACAGCAACTCCGGCTACATTCTGCTCGGGGGTATCATCGCGAAGGTGAGCGGTCAGCCGTATTCTGACTTTCTGCGCAAACGCATCTTCGGCCCACTCGGGATGACCGATACGGTCCCAGAAACAGTCCCCGTCGTCGGCGAAGCCGCAGGATATTTCTGGGATGGAACCAGATACCAAAAAGCAGAGTTGCTCGACGTCTCGGGTATTTCCTCGGCGGGGATGGTGAGTTCTACGGTCAACGACCTGCTGCGCTTTGTGGAAGCGTTACAGAACGGAAAACTGCTGAAACAAGGCACCATAGCCGAAATGTGGACGCCCCAGATCGAACACTCGGGCTACGCATGGCACGTAAATACCGTAGGTGGTCGAAAGACGGTCTCCCATGGAGGAGACATTGAGGGGTTTGCCTCTGAGCTGGTCTATTACCCTGACCAGGGTGTCTTCATCGTATCGCTCAGCAATGTCGGCCGCATCCAGCCCGCGCAGCTGGTGACCGATCTCGCTGCAATCACTTTTAGCGAACGATACTCGCTTCCGCAGGAGCGAAGATTTATTCAGCTTTCGGCGAAGGAAATGAAGGCGCTGGTTGGCACTTATCGCCTAAGTAGCGGTGGCACGATTTGCGTCACGATCGCAGGAGATCAGTTGATGATCGCTCCGGGAAATGGTGGGACTACTGCATGCCGCCCGAAATCTAGATCAAGCTGTTTCTTACAGCTGATTGCAGGTGACGTGACTTTTGCCCGGGATGCAACCGGGGCGGTGACCGGCATACGCATGGGCAGCCAGATGGAAGGCGAAAAGAAATCAACCACTGAATATGAACACTGTCCGGCGTTATTTCTACATTGAACAATTCTCTCCGTCCTAGCGCTGAGCTGTCTGCAAAGACCAAAATCTGTCAGTTGGTGATAAATCGCACTCAAAATCCCCAGTCGGCGCCAGTTTGTGTACGACAGATGGGGTCCCGTTAACACCAGCCGCAGGTCGAGCCCCAATTTTTACAGATCTGACTTGGAACCCCGCGGGTCTAAGCGGCCTTCATGATCCTCCAAAGAAATGTGGAGTTGAGCCTCAGGAAAGATCGTGTTTTGCGTGGTTCTTGCATGCCAACTCCACATTACTGACAACTTCACATTCAATCCCGAATGTTGTGTGCAACATTCGGGATTGAACAGGAGGAGCCGAACGAAGGTCCAAACTTCGCTATGAACCGAATGTGGAGGGCGTTAACGATCAGCCGGCAGGCTGGACCAAGAATTGCCGTTCAGGTATTGCGCGCGGTACATTTTGCTTGCCCGGCGCTCGAAAGCGTTGGCGGGACACTTTAAAAAGGCCTGAGAAATTCTTCAATATGCGCCTCCAGGGGCAGCGGAACGAAACCCCGCTTCGCTTGCGCTGGAATTGGATCAAGCCTTGTCCTGAAGCGTGGACTAAAGAAACACTGGGATCAACATCTCACGGGATTTGAGAAGATGCCGGGCACGGACTCAACGGGGCGATCAGTGACGGATGCTAAGGATTACGTCGATCCACAATTGACTCACACCTCCGGAGAAGTCCCCCCTTCGCGATTTCTCGCGAAGGGGGAATCTGTACTGAAGCAAGGTCAAGCCTGACGTGGCGAAGACCGGTCACTACCTATTGAGCTGAACCGTGGCAGGAGCCGACGCCCTTGTCGCTGTAAGAAGCCGGACCGGTTGTCTGTGCAGGATCCTTCAGTGCCGACTCGAAATCCCACGCGTAGCCGTTCTGACCAAGCGTCAGGCCCATCACGCCCCAGAATTCCCCGGTGGATGCCTCGAGATTCTCTGCGTTGAAGTTCGTGTGGCCACCAGGATCAGAGGATGTACCAGTTGTGACGACTGTATCGAGTGTCTCGCCGCCGGTGCCGACGATGAATTCCCGTATGCCCTTCTTGGGATCGTAATTCCCGGAAGGGTCAAGGGGACGGTAGCGGGCATAGAGGTGGTCGTGCCCGTTCAGCACCAGGTCGGCTTTGTACTGGTAGAGCAGTTGCCAAAACGCCTGAGCGGTTGGGCCTTCGGGTATGGCGATGCTGTTGGCGGCGCTGAACGTGGGCTGGTGCCAGTAGGCAAGTGTGCACGCGGAATGATTCGCCGCGAGATCTTTTTTCAGCCATTGGAGTTCGGCGGCAAACCAGGAGCCCGTGTTCGAACAACCACCCGGCTGCGTCTCGCACTCAATGTTCAGCGAGATAAGGTGCCAGGATCCCAGATTATAGGAGTACCAGCCATCTCCGACTCCGACCGGGCCCCCTCCCATTTGGGTTCCGAGTCCGCCCGACTGCTCGAAGTGCCCCGCCTGTCCATCGGAATACGGCACCGGTTGGGTGAAGGTCCCGCCGGTTTCAGGGATGTCGGCCACCGTAGCCGTCATCATGGTTCCATCGGCATTATGCTGGATGCCGTTGAAGTAGGAGAAGTAGCCGTAGCCGGCAACGCCAATCGCGCCGTGCTCGGTATAAAACTCGTGGTTGCCAGGCGCTGGCCTCGTGATCATTTTGAAAGCGCCATAGGTCAACTCGTATGAGTTCTCAAAGTCCGAGTTTTGTCCGACCTGGTATTGCTCATCTCCGACGAGCGCGACGAGGTCGGGCTTCATGTTCTCAATCTGCTTCGCAGTGGCCGCCTGGGATGCGTTCAGATTCTGAGCGGAGTCCCCGGCGCAGTTTTCACCCGCCTTCTCACCACTGGGCTCCGTCTCGCCTGGCTGGCAGGCGACGTCGCCAACTACCGCAAGCACAGGCGCTGAGCGGCCCATCGTTCCGTAAGGCCACCTATTGTCTGACGCCGAATTGCCATTGTTTTGATTCTGTGAGTTTTGATTCTGTGCCTGTGCCCCAGCGGCGAGCGCCAGCACCGAGGCGGCCATTCCCACGAGCAATGCCGCTCGGAGCCTTCCGCAGATCATCTTCATTCGTTTTCTCCCCTTTTGGATTTGTGGTTGATAGCTGTCAAAGAATTGGGATTTTATCAGTTCCAATGTTTCGCCTGTGTAAAAACCAGATAAAAACTGGCCAGGGACGAAAGCAATCCGCCCATCGAATATCGCTTACCTAGGCGGAAGAGAGGCTTGCATGAACGAGTCCGTGGGCGCGATGCCGTGTTCAGGCGTAGCGAAATAAGGCGGCGAAACCAAAGTCCATGTGCGGCTGAATATGGCAGTGAAACAGCGTCAGGCCCGGCTGGTTGGCCACCAGATCGACCGTGGCCCGTCCAAATGCGGGAACGATCACTGTATCCTTCAGGATGCCGGCAGTCGGTTTACCGTTGAGCTCGACGAGTTCGAATAGGTGCCGGTGCATGTGCAGCGGGTGAGAATCGTCACTGCGATTGTGAAACACCAGCCGGTAGCGGCGTCCCTGCTGGAACACGAATTCCCGTTCATGCGGATATTCCTTACCGTTGACGAGCCAGTGATTGATCCCATTGGGGCCGCCGGGCACTTTTTCAAAGACCATGTCGATAGTTTGGTCCGGCGTAGGATGCGGGGCGGTCTTGCCAAAGATTGTATAGTCCCACCGCGCTTTCTGAGGGGGAAGCCATTGCGCGCGCTGCTGCTGATTGGCGTACTCCACCACGATGCCCATGCCGGATTTCCGCGCGACATCGCGGAGCTCCCCTAAAATCCAGACGCCCGGGTTATTCATCTCCACGATCGCATCCACGCGCTCGCCCGGGGCGATCTCAATCACCTCGACCGGCTGAGGCGCAGGCACCGGATTGCCGTCGAGAGCAATCACCTGAAACTTGTGGCCGGGCAAAGCCACGCGATGAATTTGCGCAGCGCTCGCGTTGAGCAGGTGCATCAGGACGCGCTGACCCAGCTGCACGCGCAGGGGATCCCCCGCTCCGAGTATTTTGTCATTGATCGAATAAAGAGGAGCGCTGACTTCGAGTCCGTTCGGACGCAGGTCTCGAGTGGCGGGTCTTTCGGGCATCGGGTCCTTGGGATCCGCCGCCATCTCGTCCTGATCTATCGTAGACAGAAAATATTGCCATTCACGCAGCGCCAGAAAGACTTCTTGATCGTAGCGCCCGGGGTCATTCGCGGAATCGATCATCAGAAACCCAAACTGACCGGTGTACGTGCCGCGATGCAGATCGAGCATAGCCGCGGTGTGCGAGTGGTACCACCGCGAGCCCGCCGGGTTTGCCACGAATTGATAGCGACGTCGGCCATGCGGAGGGACCGGAGGCGTGCCTTCTTCTTCCGTCCCATCCACTTCTGGGGGAACGAACAGGCCATGCCAATGCACGAATTCCGGAACGTCTGTGTCATTCACAACCTCTACCACGACCGATTGGCCCTCGCGCATCCGCAGGAGAGGACCGGGGACTTTATTGCTGTAGCCGATAGTGCTCAGCACAACCTGAGGGGCCAGCTCGACCATCATCGGTGCGATTCGCAGACTGAAATCCGCCGCGCGCTCGGTAACGCTCGGCTCCAACGGCGCCACCATCGCATGCTGCAGCGGCCCCGGAACCTGCTGGAGGCCGAGCGACTCCGCAAGCGCGGGCCGCAGCTTGCCTGCCCCGGTTGCGATCATGGTGGCCCATCCAAGCCGTACAAAATCCCTTCGCTTCATGCGATCCTCAGCCCGGCTGCGAATGCCACCATACCGACGAGTGCCTCAATGAGCGATGACGATATAAAAACTCTCCTGATCGTTTTCATGTCCATGCCGTTGCTTTCCTTATGTTGTTGAACGGTTGGGCAATGTGAAATTTCTAAATCCTTCAACTTTTCCATACGATACCGACCTTTTCTCATACAACAAGGCCGGGGGAATCGGTCTTAAACGCGGTTTGAGGGATGTACTCTGCCCCGGTGGGGAGTGGGCGGGACCGACTGCCCTATACGAAAGTAGCTTTCCTTAGTGAGTATTGTGTACACAACCAGACGCAGCACGATTTCACGGATATTTGCAGCGAGCGGCTCTTGGCGTAACGGAAGTACCGCGTCGTAAAATCGGGAGGCCCCAAACGACCTATTGTCTCAATTAGGCCATGAAATGTGCATAAGCGTCAAATATATGGCTCTCGAACGTTTGCCGCCTCTGCACTTTGCTGCGGAACAGAATGCATCAACAGGAGCGACGGGAATGTTGCCGCACTCTGGTGGCACACCAACGCCCTCGGAAAGAATATCCTTAGGGCCGATAACGATAACTATGAGGTCTTTGTCACTGCTGAAGTTCTCAACGAGAGGCGCAATGAATACCAGGAGCCCGGAGTTGCTCGAAAGCGACAAATTCATACGCAACGAACCACTTGAGCCGTTCGTTCGGAGACTGTAATGCTCGGGTAGGCGCCCAGGCGGCGAACTCTCGTAACACACGTCTCAGGTGTTCATACCCGCACCCCTTCCGCGGTGGAGTGGCCGCGGCCCAGTTGAGCACGTCATCGATCTCGACGATCCCCGGGACGCATCCTTTTCCGTGGTGAAAAACAGCGCGGCCCCATTCGAAGCAAGGGGAATGCGCTGTGCCATCCCGAGGCCGATCCGACGATTTCCCGCGTAAAAATCGGCCTTGAAAATGGGCTGCGATAAGGTTGATTCCGGTTACCTCTTTACGCTTGACGCGGACAGAGCTGCGACATAGGCTGCGTTCAATGATTTCATCTCGGTCATCGAGGGGACATTCTCTCGGCTTTTTCCTGCAGCTCCGCCCAGCGTGCATAGAGAACGTCCAGATCATTTTGTGCTGCCTCCATTTCAGCTTGAGCGGCAACGAGCTTGGGTCCGTCGCTGGCAATTGCGGGATCTTCTAGTGCGGCACGTTTGCTTTGTAGTCTCTGCTCGGCGTCGGCAATACGCTGCTCAATGCCGGCATATTCGCGTGCTTCGAGATAGGACAGCTTCCTTTGTGTTGGTACTTGTGGAGCAGCGGAAGCTGGAATGAGCGGCGATGATGTCATGGTCTCGTTCCGGGCTCGCCTGCGTTCCGTCTGCCAAATTTCCCATTGGCCATAGTCCGCAAAGCTTTCCGTACCGCCTTGACCATCGAGGCCAAGTACGACAGTAGACACTCGATCCAAGAGATAGCGATCATGCGTGACCAAGACGACAGAGCCACGGAATTCGAGCATGCTCTGTTCGAGGATTTCGAGGGTGGGGATGTCGAGGTCGTTGGTGGGTTCATCCAGCAGAAGAATGTCGGCTGCTTGCAGCATGAGCTGAGCTATCAGCACACGGGCGCGTTCCCCTCCGGAAAGCCGCTCGACAGGTTGGTCCAGTTGTTCGCCGCTAAACAGGAATTTGGCGGCCCACGATGCGACATGAATGACCCGATCCTGATATAGGACTGAGTCGCCTTCGGGAGCGAGGGCGCGACGCAGGGTCAAGCTCAGGTCGAGTTGGCGAGTCTGGTCGAAATATATAGTACGCAACCAGTCGGCGCGTCGAATTTCGCCGCTCTTGGGAGTCACTTCGCCAAGCAGCATGCGCAACAGGGTGGTTTTGCCGCTGCCATTGGCTCCTACTACGCCGACCCGCATCCCGGCGGAGACGATGAAGTTTAGTCTTTCGAACAAAGTACGATTCCCAATTTCGCAAACGACGTCCTGCAGCTCGATCAACCGCTTGGTCTTTCGATCGGTGGCTGAGAAATCAATTTGCGCGGTGGCTCCGCCGCGGGTTCTCTCATTCAAGCCGGCGAGTTCGCGCATCAGCTCGCCAGCTTTATCGATGCGGGCTTTGGACTTTCGTGTACGAGCTTTTGCTCCACGCCGAAGCCACTCAATTTCGGAGTGAACCAGGTTTTCCAGAGCTTCTTGACGCTTCGATTGCGCGTGAAGGAATTCTTCCTTTTTCTGCAAGAAGTCGCGGTAGCTTCCGTGCACGCGCAGGAGACCCTCGGGGTACACCCGGCTAAGTTCTGCCATGTCGGTTGCAATATTCTCGAGAAAGTACCGGTCATGGCTTACGATCACGCAGGCAAACGGCGGCTGGTGTAACAGATCTTCGAGCCATTCGATTCCGGCGAGGTCGAGATGATTCGTAGGCTCATCGAGCAGTAAGACATTGGGGGTCTGAACCAGCGCCTCCACGATCGCGAGTCGCTTTTGCCAGCCTCCTGATAATGTGGCAGCCTCCAGTCCGAGATCCTCAAAACCCGCTCGGCCCAACGTCTCTGCAAAGTGGGCGCCTCTTTCGGCGTCGGGCGTTAGCGAGCGATCGATCGCTTTCTCGACGATAGTCCGGATGCTCGCTCCAGGGACAAACCTCGAATCCTGTTCGACGTAGCTGAGTTGGAGGCGCTTGCGTACTGCCACGTTGCCGCTGTCTGGCTGTTCCCTCCCGGCTAGAATTCGGAGCAGTGTGGATTTTCCCGAGCCGTTAGGGCCGATCAGCCCAATTCGGTCACCCCCCGAAACTGTAAACGAGACCTCCTCGAAAAGTGGCTTCGCTCCAAATGCTTTCGAGATATTTTGGACGTTAATGATCGGAGGCAACGGCTACGCTCCCCAGCATTTTCGAGATTATCAAGAAACGCATACCTGAAGCCACGGAATCCCGGACACGGAGAGTAGCCGGAACCCGGCGGTCAGGCCGCTCTTGCTTGACCACGGAACAACAAGACTCTGTGCAGGGTCCGCCTCCATGGCGATGAGGCCGGGTGCAAAGACAGCGAAAAAAGTCAGCCGGTGTACAGCCATTTACTGCTTTGCCCCCATGCCGGCGTTGAAGGGGCTGGCGCGCTTTTGTGCATTTTCACCTCCATCCTCGGTTTCTAGCAATATCGAGCGCAGGCGGAGCCCAGCACTGCTCGTACACATTGCAGGAGGAAGCGCACGAAGCTCACATTGGTCATGGCTCAAAGCGGTTCGCGGCCAACATGGATTTGAGCGCCTGCAGAGAGCCAAGCAAGCCGGTTGCCGGACGAACTCGATCGGGTTAGATTTTTCGAAGCAGAGGAATCAGAGGTGAGGCAATAGCCCGGGAAAAGATGGGCTTACACTGGCAAGCCCGCCGAATAAACTCCGAAGGCGGGTCCTCAGTGCTTTGTTTCATAGGTCCTTCGGTACTCCGGGCAGGAGAACTGGTTCTCCCCCCCGGGAAGTGTTTATAATACCCCCCTACGGTATATGTCAACCTAAAGTGCTGAGAGGTTCCAGAAACATGAAAGCTAAACTTGCGGAGATCTCAAAAGAGAAACAGAAGCTGCTCTCCCGCATCAAGCGCGTGGGGGGACAGATCGATGCTGTCGAGCACTCAGTGACTGTAGGGCATGAGTGCGCAGACATCCTCATGCTGCTGGCAGCTATTCGGGGTGGCGTAAACAGCCTCATGGCGGAGATACTGGAAGACCACATTCGGCTCCATATCACCCATCCAAATCGAAGTTCGGGTTCTCCGGAGGAATTGACTGAGGATCTGATTGGTCTGGTTCGCGCCTACCTTAAGTAGTCCAAAATTCGGGTCTTTCCGTAGAGGCGGCTTGCCGGACGGTTTTGCCAAGAGGGGAAACTAGGCCGATGAAACCCAGCCACTGTCTCCAACAACGTCAGTTTGATCTTGCAGCCATCATGCGATTTCATCAGATTTTCATCCTTCATCCGCTTCCACACTCTATAAGCGGATGGTTCTTACGCGCGTCCTCCTTGTTACGGAACTCCTGTTTATTACGTCGGCCTCTTTCGGTCAAGAGTGAAGTAGGCATCACAGAAGCAATGCGATCACACAGATTTTGGGTTTGTCGGCATCTCAATTGCTCTACGTGGCGGCCAGGGTGGCACTCGGCAGACTAGGTGTCTGCCTATGCAATTCGGCGGCAGAAGCGAGCAGCGGGTGTGCCGACACACATTTACGAGATCCACGCTGCACCCGGTCGCAAGCAGGAAGAGTGCCGCTCTACCGCTTCTTTCCGCGGCCTGTGGCGGCTCCTTTTTCGCACTCTTCGAGTGCCTTACGGGTCGAGATGCTCTGCTGTCGCGCCGCGAGAAGTCCGCGTGCCTCTTTTACGAAACCCCTGAAGCGGTGAGCCAATTCCCGAATACGATCGGCCTGACGGCGCTCAATTGCGTCTTGCGGAATCAAGTCGTTGCCTACGCCGATGGCCGTGGCCCCCGCCAGGATATATGCGCGGGCCGTTTGTTGGTTTACTCCCCCAGCAGCGATCAGCGAAATTTGGGGCAACGAAGTTTTTAGCGCTCGGAGGTATGCTTCACCGCCGACCGGCGCACAGGGAAATACCTTCACAAAATCTGAACCAGTCTCCCATGCCCCGATTACTTCTGTTGGCGTCAAAGCGCCCGCCAAAGCAGCGAGGTTGTGATGGGTAGCAAACTCTACGATCCGTGAGTTGAAACCGGGTGCTGTGATGAACATTGCCCCGGCGTCAACACACCGCTGGGCTGTTTCTACCTTTAGGACCGTTCCGGCTCCTATGATCACCTTCGGATGGTAGCGAGTAACATGCGAGATCACCTCGATAGCGCCAGGCACCGTCATGGTTATTTCGACGATAGGGATTCCACCGCTCGCAACGGCTTCAACTGCGAAGTGCGCGTCGTCGCTCGATGACACCCTCACTGCGGGAATGATTCCGATTTCCCTAACTGCGTCGCATATCTCTTCCTTTGTCACTGGTCCCCCTTCGGCTTGCACCTTTTTGTCACGTGTACTCTCTCGCCTACACGGGTTCTTCCACTTCCGCTGCGGGAAGTTCATCCCCGGGCTTCGCGAACCAAACATACAGCGTCGGTAACAAAAAGATGCTTAGGATCAGGTCGGAAAGCAATCCGCCAACGATGACAATTGCAAACGGGCGCTGGGAATCGGATCCGATACCATGTGATAACGCTGCTGGCAGCAAACCCAACGTAGCAACGAGCATGGTCATCAGGATCGGGCGTAATCTCAGAACCGCCCCCTCAGTCGCTGCTTCTTCGGTTGAGTACCCTCGGGCACGCAGCTGATTAATGTACTCGACCATTATCACTCCGGTCTGGACCGACACCCCGAACAGCGCCAGGAATCCTACTCCGGACGATACACTGAAATTCGTGCCGGTAATCAAGAGTGCGATCAATCCCCCAACTGGTGTCATGGCGATGTTCGTAAGGATGAGGAGAGCCCACTTTGTGGAATTGAACATCAAGTACAAGATGATGTAAATCAGCAACACCGTCAGGGGTAGAACCAGTGCCAGCCGCCTCTGGGAGCGCTTTTGACTTTCGTACTCGCCCGCCCAATCGATGGTGTAGCCAGCTGGCAGTTTCACCTGGGCAGTGACTTTACTGATGGCTTCTTCAACCGTGCTTCCCAAGTCTCTTCCGCGCACACTGAATTTGACCGCGACGTAACGGGAATTAGCTTCGCGATAAATTTCCGAACCGCCATCCAACACACTTACCTCAGTTAACTGTGCTAATGAAACGCGCTCGCCTGATGGAGCCAAAAGCCGAATGCGCTCGATGGCTTCTCTCGTATCGCGGTATTGGGGCTGGTAACGCACGACCAGATCATAACGATGTTCCCCAATCAGAACCTGACTGAGTGCATTTCCGCCGACTGCGGTCTGGATTGCATCTTGTACATCGGAAACATTAATTCCGTAGCGGGCGGCCTGCTTGCGATCAACTTCGAAATTGAGGTTGGGCTGACCAATGACGCGAAAGACCCCCAAATCCTCGATACCTCGAATGTCCTTCATGACGGCGGTGATCCGATCCGCTGTGGCTTCAAGAGTTCTCAAGTCGTCTCCGTAGATCTTTACTGCAAGTGCGCCCTTGACTCCGCTCACCGCCTCTTCCAAATTGTCAGAGATGGGCTGTGAAAAGCCCCAACTTACACCGGGGATCTTCTCGAGTTCCCGGTCCATTGCTGCGATCAGTCGTTCTTTGTCCTGATGAAATACTGGACGCCATCTCTCTTTTGGCAGAAGATCGACGAAATATTCAGTGTCGAAAAAACCAGTCGTGTCTGTCCCGTCATCTGGGCGGCCGATCTGATTGACGACTTGGGGAACTTCGGGGAACGAACAAAGGATTTGTCGCGCCCTGTCGGCAACCCGCGCACTCTCAGTAGGTCCCGTGCTGGGCGCCAGGGTGCCCCGCACCCAGATTGCGCCTTCGTCGAGATGCGGTAAGAACTCTGATCCGATGACTCCGCTGAAAGCCAGGAACATCGCCAGTGCAACGGCTGCTAAGGCCGCGCCGACGGTCACCCTTCGATTGCGAATTGCCCATATGAGGGCCTGACGATAGCGAACCCTCAAGAACTCCATTACCGGGTTGCGCCACTCGGCGACCCCCTTGCTAAACGCGAAGCTCGCTAACACCGGAGCAATCAGCATCGAGTAGATCAAAGCTCCCAGGAGAGCGTACGCGACCGTCCATGCCATCGGCCGGAACAATTTTCCCTCGACCCTTTGCAGGGTGAAGATTGGTAAGTAGGCCGTAATGATGATGGCAATGGCATAGAAGACGGGTCGCTGCACTTCATGGACGGCTGCAATTATTTTTTCAAATGGTGTTCTGGGTATCGCTTCGTCCTCTTTCAAGTGACGAACAATGTTTTCCACCATCACAACCGCACCATCGACAACCATTCCGAAGTCCAACGCCCCCAGCGACAGTAGATTCGCCGAAATGTGCCGCCCCTGAAGGCAGATCGAGGCAAACAGTAATGAAAAAGGAATCGTGATCGAAACGATAAGCGCCCCGCGCACGTTACCGAGGAAAATGAACAGGATTATGACGACCAGGATCATCCCTTCTGCAAGGTTGTGCAGAACGGTGTGAGTTGTGTAATGGACCAGATCATCGCGGTCGAGATAGGGAACGATCATTACCCCTTTAGGCAGAATCTGCTCGTTCAACCGTTTAACCATGGCGTGGAGCGATTCGAGCATGGCAGCGGTATCGGCGCCTTTGCGCAGAAAAACCACGCCCTCGACAACATCGTTGTCATCGACGACTACGCCATCCTTGCGATGAATTGCCTTGCCGATTTGCCCAAGTCGAATTTTTGGCCCTTGCATCACTACCGCTATGTCTTTGAGCCGCAGAGCGGTCCCATTCTGTGCCTTGAGCACGGTTTCGCCGATATCGTTGATGTTTTTCACGAGGCCAACAGCGCGCACATTTATTTGTTGCGAGCCCTGCTCGATAAAGCTTCCACCGGCATTGGCATTGCTGTTGGTAAGCTGTTGCTCGACTTGTGACAGGCTCAATCCGTAGGAAATCAGCTTCTCGGGATCTACGCGAACCTGATATTCGCGAGTCAGCCCGCCGAATGAGGAATCGTCCACGACTTCGGGTACAGATCGAATGTATTTGCTAATAACCCAGTCTTGAATCGACTTGAGCTCCATCAGGTCGTACCCCGGATTTGTACTTTCAACGGTGTACCAATAAACCGAGCCAATGGGGCTGAAGTCGGGCCCGATCCCACTCGTGACACCGGGCGGGAGGGTGACTTGGGCCAACTTCTCAAGCGTCTTCTGGCGGTCCCAATCGTTGTCAGAATCGTCGTCAAAGATCAGATTGACCACCGACAAGCCCGCCAGAGAGGACGAGCGCACATGCAGCAGGTGCGGAATTCCGTTCACCTGGATTTCAATCGGAATAGTGACCTGCTGCTCCACTTCCTCGGCGGCGCGCCCCGGCCATTGACTAATTACTTGCACCCAGGTGTTCGCGACATCGGGGTAGGCTTCCACGGGCAGGCGATGGAACGAGATAATGCCCCACACGAAAAGCAGAAAGGCGATGCTCAGAACCACGAATCGGTTCTTGAGGGCAAAATTGACCAGTGCGTTGATCATTGCTGCCCCGCCGAGTTCTGGAATTCGAGCGCGTTAGCTACGACCTGCTGCCCGGGTGCAATTCCCGAGGTGATTTCCTGCATGTTGCCGGGGAGCATCTCTCCGCCTACAACTTCAGTGCGCCGGAATTGACTGTTCTGTAAGGGGATATATACCCAGTCATGGTCGTGCAAATGCAGGATGGCCGTGGCTGGAACCGCAGCTCGTTTTTCCTTTTGCTTTCCGTGAAAAGTGGCGGTCACGAACATGCCAGGGCGCATCAGGCCCGGATTGCGCATCTCGATGCGCACTTTGACAGTGCGGATGTTCGGATCGAGGACCGTGCCGACGTTATCGATTCTTCCGGTAAAGACCTTGTCCGGATAAGCATTCAGCCGAATCTCGGCGTTTTGTCCAACACGCACGTTGCCGAGATCGTTTTCGTACACATCGCACAGAATCCAGACGTAGCTAAGGTCCGAGATCGTGAACGGATTCGGCGAGGAGAGGCCGGCCACACCCGCTGCATTTGTAACCTGCTGATCGGTAATCACACCAGAGATGGGGGCACGAATTTCGACAATTCCAGACGGGCGATTGAGCGTCGGACTGCCGAGTACTCGAAGCTTCTCCGCGGTGTTCGCAACATCCACTTTGGCCTTATCGTCGGCATTCTGCGCGATCTGGAGGTCATTCTGGGAGATCGCCCCTTTGTCGTAAAGGAGCTTGGCCCTGTCCAGTTGTGTGCGAGCAAGCTGTTCGTCAGCCACGGCTTTCTGATAATCAGCAAACGCACCCGCAATATCTGAACTCTGAACCTTGAGCAGCACCTGGCCTTTCTGGACCGTATCGCCCAAGCGCGCATCAACTTCGATCACCCGGCCGGTGGCGAGCGATATGACCGGCTGGGCGCGCAGAATGTCTGGATTCACCGTGCCTGTCACCCTGAGCTCGGGGGCAGCCATGTGTTCGACCGCCGTCGTTAACTGGAAGCGCTCGGGGCGGTCAATTTGAAAAACGTTGCGATCCTGCACGCTCTCGACCCTGAGAGGTGGCGGCGCTTCCTCTTGAGGATTGCTCTTGCTGCTACAGCCAACTCCGCACAGCAGGAAGAAGAAGGTCGTAGCCGAGAGAGTTCCGAAATTCCTGTGCTTCACGGAATCACCTCCCGGCCTACGGCCAGATTGACCTGAGCGGCGGCATTCAGGTACGACCCGACCAGATTCAAATAGCTGACCTGAACGCTGCGGTAATCGGCTTGAGCATTAAGGAAGTCCAAAAGCGAAGCAGCGCCATGTTGGTACGAGAATGCAATCGTGTCGCGCACACTCGAAGCCTCGTCCAGGTACTGATTCTTATACGGTTCGAGGAGAATGATGGCGCTCTTCACGGTAGCGTAGGCTGAATCAACGTCGCTGAAAACTCCGGACCGCGTAGCTTCCAGGAGGCTGTCATTCCGGCCGATATCCAGCTGCGTGCGTTTCTTTTCACCTTGATTGCGATCAAAAAACCGCAACGGGATGTTCACGCTCACCCCGAAATAGGCATCGATGGGAGGGTTGCGGCCCACATCAAAGCCGAATATCGGGTCGGTCGAGCCGTTGGCGACGGCGAGCCGGTGGTCGGTTTTGGCCTTGTCCACAGACTGCACTGCGGCCCTCAGGTCAGGCCTTGTGTCCAGCGCAGCCTGACGAACCTGATCCAGCGGAAGAATGTCCGTCGAGAAATCAAAGGACCCAGCAACATCAAACTGATCCACTGGCGTGCGATCATCCAAGAACATGAGCAGCTGGATCTTCGCCGTACGGAGGCCCACATCCGCGTTCTGCAAGTCCGAAAGATACTGTACCCTTTGCAGTTCCAGACGCTTCAAGTCCACCTGGGCAATCGCACCGGCTTTGTAACGGTCTCTGTTCACGTCTAGGACGCGATCGTAGTATGCCAAGTTTTCTTTCGCCAAGTTTAGGATCGCCTTTTGCTGAAGCGTCTCCACGAAAGCCATTCTCAAGTTGAAGAGTAGGCTTCGCTCCAGATCGGCCTGATCGGAGATTGCAATCTTGGTCGCGTCCTGAGCACTCTCCAGCCGTAGTTCGCGTTTGTGTTGCCGCTCGTGCAAGTAGTCGACGGTCGCCAATGGCAAGAAGAATGCAAATGGTCCATGAGATGGGCCGCCGGGGAACGGATCAATCTGGTCGCCAGTCAGCGTGAGGGTAGGATTCGGGCGTAAATGGGCAGTAATCTCCTGAGCGCGCGATTCGTCAACCCCGATTTGCCCCGCACGAAGCGTCGGGTTCGCGGTTTCGAACTTGACTTGAACGTCTCGCCAAGTTAACACCTTCTGGGCAAGGGCGGTCGATCCCATCCCGACGAAGAGTGCCAGTCCGCAGCCTAATGTTCTCCACACCCTCTCCATGAATCCTCCTTACCGTCTCGGAGCCCAGCGACAAACAGTCAGCTTCGCACGCCCATTGTTAATGGTCTGTAAACGCATCCTGGTTGTTGCGTTACCAGATACTACTGAATAATTCAGAGAGGAAGGTAAGCTGAACGAGAGCCCGCGCAGCACAAACGCCCCACCTGCACCTGCCAACAAACCGGCTAATTCTCACCCGTCCAGGCTTCAGCACCGCAAACCGTGAGAGTCCTTCCGACCTTAGCCACCTTAGGAAAACCCTAAACCGGGAGCTCCTGCTCACCCGCGCTGCATCCCTGGATGCGGTTGGGCAGCGGCCTGTGAGTGCGCGGGAGCCTCACCTAGCGAGAAATCTTCCCTAATCAACCCGCTGCCGAATTCATGGCCCTTACCAATGCAGCAGCATTGACTGTATAGTCTAGGGGACTATACCATATCAAAAAGCCAGCCATGTCACATATTATTCGAGACCAGGAAAAATTAGTCCAAAGAGTGAGGCGCATTCGTGGACAGATCGATGCCCTGGAGCGCGCAATTTCCAATCAGCAAGACTGTTCTGAAGTATTGCGACTGATAACCTCTGCACGAGGAGCAATGAATGGCCTCATGGCAGAGGTCTTGGAGGACCACGTTCGATATCACGTCGTTAACCCCAAAGATCGACGAGGTTCAGAACGAGTGAGGGCCGCGGAGGAGCTCATTGAAATCATCCATTCCTACCTAAAATAAGCTCGGCGCTTCTGGCAGACCATATAAAACCTCGAGCATTCCAGGCAACGTGAAGGTCCCGTGTAAGCTGATCGGCTTCGAAGGATTGCGTTAATCCTCGAGCGTCGGCAAAGTCTTAAGCACTTCAGCGGCCTTAGGACGATTCAGCACCAGATCGTCTTTTCGAATCGTTCCGTCTCGAAACACCAAGACTCGCCTGGCGAATAGTGCAATGTCGTGCTCATGCGTAACCAGCACAATCGTCAGGCCCTTGTCATTCAAATGCTGAAGAATTTCCATGATCTCGACCGATGTCCGGCTATCAAGATTCCCAGTAGGCTCATCCGCCAGCAGGATTGACGGGCGATTGACCAGGGCCCGCGCGATGGCTACTCGCTGCTGCTGGCCGCCCGACATTTGCGACGGAAAGTGATGCGCCCTTTCCGAGAGACCCACCAAGGCCAGAGCATCGGATGCCCGCTTCTCCCGTTCCTGCCTGTTCATTTTGGTGTACAGAGTAGGTAATTCGGCGTTCTCCAGCGCCGTCGTTCTGGCCAGCAGATTGAATCCTTGAAAAACGAATCCAATCTGCTGATTCCTAATCAGGGCCAGGGCCTTCTTGTCATAATCGGAAACGTCCGCGCCCTCAAGAAAATAGCGGCCCGAACTGGGCCGATCGAGGCACCCGAGAATGTTCATGAAAGTTGATTTCCCGCTCCCACTTGCCCCCATGATGGCAACAAATTCGCCGCCGCTGATCGCCAGGTTGATTCCGCGAAGTGCGTGAACGCGTGTTTCGCCGAGCTGGTAAAACTTGTGCAGAGCCTCGACGCGTATCACCTCGACTGCATTGTTCAAGGGCGTCCTTCCGACTTCGTTCACCATAGGGGTCGATGTCATTCGAGCCTTTTTCGAAGCGACTAGCGGCCTATTGTGCCGGGACCCTGTGTTTTGGAGCTGATAGATCGGATAATCACGTCATCCCCCTGTTTCAGGTCGCCGTTGAGCTCGGAAGCCACCTCCGTGTATGCGTGATCCGTGATTCCAAGCGACACTTTAACCGGCTCCATGGTGTTGTCCCCGCGAAGTTTCCAGACGACAGCCGTATTGCCTTTCGGCATCCGCGGCGAATTCTGTGTATTTTTTCTAGCGTCAATTGTCGAGGGGGAATCACTTGTCGGCGCCGGTCCGGCTTCGACCCCATACTGTTTGTAAAGCGCGAGGGTTTCGTCGGTGGAAATGGGGGGCTTGTAGCGTAGGGCGGTATTCGGCACCTTCACAACATTCCGCACAGTCGCAACCGGGATCGTGACGTATGCTGTCATGCCAGGAAACAGCTTGAGCTCAGGGTTCGCAAACTCAATGATGGTGTCGTAGGTAACTACGCTCTGAACCATAGTGGGGTTCATTCGCACCTGCTTGACCACGCCGCGAAATGTTTCCTTGGGAAGGGCGTCGACCTCGAAAGTCACAGGCTGCCCGACCTTGATGTTGTCCACGTCGGATTCATCGGTCTTGGCATAAACCCACATTTTGGTCAGGTCTTGCGCGATGGTAAAGATCGTCGGCGCTTGCAGGGACGCGGCCACCGTTTGTCCCACGTCTACGTTGCGAGCAACAACCGTGCCGTCAATGGGTGAGCGTATGACCGTGTAGTCGAGGTTTGTTTGTGCGACTGTGACGGCCGCCTTTTTCAGCTTGACTTGGGCTTCCGCCTGGGTAATCCCCGCAGCGGCTCCGCCAAGCGCCGCATTCGCGGAATCGTAGTTGAATTTAGCCAGGTCCAGTTGCTGCTTGGTCATGATGCCATCCCTGGTCAACCCCACTGTCCGGTCATAGTCGGCTTTCGTTTGCACAAGCGCGGCTTTTGCCTTGTCTAGGTTGGCTCGCGCCGCTTCGAGATTGGCGTTGGAATTGGCCAAATCGGCTGTCGCCTGTACCAGGGCGCCTTTGAACAAAGCCGGGTCGATGAGGGCCACGATGTCGCCTTTATGCACGCGGGAATTAAAGTCGGCATAGAGCTTCGCGATGCTTCCAGATACTTGCGATCCGACCTGCACCGTGATTACGGAATTGATGGTTCCGGTGGCTTCCACAACGTCATTGATGTCCCCTCGTTCAACTTTCGCGGAGAAGTGTTGGATGGGTGTACCCCGGTTTAGTCCCACCAGGATCAACAACCCTGTTACGACCACAACCATCGTTAGGATGAGCCATTTGGTTCTTGTTTTCATATTCGCTTCATGCAAAGAGCCGACTACTCGTATCGCAAGGCTTCGATCGGATCAAGGCGCGATGCTTTTCGCGCGGGATAGTATCCAAAGAAGACTCCGACGGCCACGGAAAACAACGCAGCAACGACAACGGCCTCGACCGACATTGCGATGGGCCATTGCAGGGTCTGACCCACCAAATAGGAGCCGAAGATGCCGGCAAGCACGCCGGCAGCTCCGCCAGCCAGGCTGAGAACGATCGATTCTCCGAGAAATTGGAGCTGGATTGCGAGTTCGGTTGCGCCCACCGCCACCCGAACTCCTATTTCCCGCGTGCGCTCGGTCACCGAAACGAGCATGACGTTCATGATGCCGATTCCGCCAACAATCAACGAAACTGAAGCAATCGCAATGAGTAGGATAGTGAGCGTTTTGCTGGCATCAAGCTGCGCCTGGATGATGTCTTCTGGGTTGCGAATATTGAAGTCGTCCTCTTCGTCGGATCTTAAATGATGTCGATCGCGGAGTAGCGCGGTGGCTTCCTGGCCCGCCATTTTGACGACGTCCTGCGACGTCGCGGAGCAGAGAATGTCGTCAAGCCACGTGATCCCTTTGATTTTCTTTTGCGCAGTGGTGTAGGGGAGAATGACGGTATCGTCCTGGTCCTGTCCCGACAGCGACAGCCCTTTGGGCTGCAGCGTCGCAACCACCTTGCAGGGAAGATCATTCACACGGATCACTTTTCCCACCGGGGGCTCTACGCCAAAGAGTTGTTCTCGAACGGTGCTCCCTATTACGCAAACGTCAGCAGATCGATCCACGTCGTCCTGGGAAAATGTAGCCCCTTGGTCTACATACCAGCGCTTGATGTCGAAGTATTCCGGTGAGACCCCACGGTAGGATGTGTGCCAGTTCTGGTTGCCGTACACGACCTGAATAGGGTCGTCCACGTTTGGCGACACACTCTTGATCAGCGAGATTTGATTCTTGATCGCGATGGCATCGGCCATCACCAGGGTCTTGGTATCGTGAGTGCCCGTACGTACCCCGTTGACCGCTCGGCCGCCTGCTTCGACCCAGACGAAATTATCTCCCAGGCTGTTCATCGCCTGTTCCACCCGCGCTTGGCCAGCCTTGCCAATCGCTACAACGCAGATCACGGCGGCGATGCCGATGGTGATCCCCAGCACCGTGAGAATACTGCGCAGCTTGTTCCTCAGCAGCGCCACCAGTGCCGACCGAAAAAGCGCTCCATAGTTCACGGCGCTGACACCTCCTCACTCTTTTTCGAGATATTAAGCATGCCATAGAAACCTGAACACTCCCTGTACAGGGCTTGCGGCTGAGCGAGCAAGCTCTACACTTCAAGAAGAGGGATCCGGACTCGGAATATTGAGCCCGCGGCAACGCGTATACCTTGCGAGCCACCGGCTCATACTGCGCATGCCGGTCTCACTTTGAAATGAAGGGTTTTCATAAGTGCATGGGGCGAAGAAAAAACTCCGTTCAGGAACGGGAAGCAAGCTGGGGGCGAGGGCTGGGGGCGAGGGCTAGACAATTGCATGTTGCCGTTGTAGCTTGTTGGCCTACGGGGGTTGAGATGTCCCTGCCCGCTGCCCATGAGGTAACACAACTACTGAAAGCCTGGAACTGCCGAGGAGAAGAGGCTCTCGACAAAATCACCTCGCAAACCGACCGCCCGGTCAACGAAGCATGTCTCCGGCCTGGTGGACGGCGCCCGAGTGAACTGGCAGGACCGGGCGCACTTTTTTGCCGTCTCGGCGTAGTTGGTGAGGCGAATTCTGATTGATTTTGCTTGGTCCCGTGACTATCTGAAATGAGGCGCCGCTGCGGCTCACATTTCATTAGAGCACGCGGCCCCGGTGTGTAAGGAACCCGATCCAGATCTGGTGGCGCTGGACGACGCATTGAAAGCGCTGGCTGCGCTGGGTGAAACGAAGAGCAAGAAGTGTTCCGCATCTCCTGAGATAGAGTGAAGCGGACCGGAAGTTCGCAAGCTTATGGCTCTTGCGGGAGTTAGGCGAGGCGAAGGGAGTGGAGCCAGGATTTTGGCAGCGAGTGGAAGAGGTGGTTCAGCGGGCGTTAGAGCTGGACGAGAGCCGCCGCGGGGAATTCTGGAAAGCGCCTGCCGTGGAGATGAAGCGCTGCGCCGGGAAGTAGAGTCGATGCTGGCGCAGGAGAAGAGAGTCAAACATTTCCTCGATTCGCCGGCCCTGCAAGCTGCGAACGAATCCTTGTGGTTCTGATGTGTATACCAAATTTCGCGGCTCATGGCTCATCGCTACCGCAAAGCGTTCGGACCATGGAGCGCATAGGGAGGGCTTTTGCGTGCGCCGGCACAGCGCAGCGCACGGCATTCTTAAAGGTGTGATATCGTACGCGCGCTTAGGAGTCCCAACAGGCATGCGGAGATGGAGGTAACGATGCTGGACCGGCGAAGTTTCATGAGAACGTGTTCGGGGATG
>Ga0123356_10001975_pt1 | contig 22184 bp, 17 predicted proteins | sample TergutEmb28metaG_2_FD_92546 | JGI IMG/M metagenome (GOLD analysis project Ga0123356, IMG submission 92546) | Embiratermes neotenicus P3 segment gut microbial communities from Petit-Saut dam, French Guiana - Emb289 P3 | ecosystem: Host-associated > Arthropoda: Insects > Digestive system > Gut ... | reverse complement strand
TCCACTAATCGACGCCCTGTCCTCAGCCGTGGAACTCTGAGGGAGGACGGGCTGCCTTAAGCGGCTGCCAGAACTACGTTATCGTTGTTCTTTAATTTATAGTTTTTGCAGTTTTAGGAGACTGCGCCTCCGCCCGCTATTCACGCCTCCACACCCCCGTCGAAACCGGTACAGTCCCTCGTCAGAGCAAACTACACTTCGCTACGCCTTCGCAAGCTCAGGCATCCGCTCCGCTCCGTTGCTCTTCCTCTTCAAAACCTCCCCACTGCGGGGTCGGTTTTGAGTTAAGACGTAAGAGCGTTTCATGGTTCTTTGGTATTTTGCGTTTACTTAATCTCTTGCTCCTGCTTTCATGCTCCTTTCTATATCCCTGTCTGTCGTTCTTTCCGACTCGGCGCTGCGCTTGTCGTGGAGCTTTTTACCGCGCGCAAGACCGATTTCCAGCTTTACGCGGGAGTTCTTAAAATACACGGATAATGGTATCAACGCCAACCCGTCCTGCCTGATACGGTCGTAAAGCCTGTTGATTTCCCGCTTGTGCATCAGCAAACGTTTCGGGCGCACAGGGTCCCGGTTGAAGATATTACCTTTTTCATATGGGCTTATATGCATCCCGCGTGCAAAAAGCTCACCGTCTTTGACCATGCAGAACGCTTCTTTAAGGTTAATATTCCCTTGCCTTATGGATTTGACCTCAGTCCCGTAAAGCTCTATTCCTGCCTCATATTTTTCCAGGATATGGTAGTCGTGGTATGCTTTTTTGTTAAAAGCCACCTGCTTTACTCCTGTCGCTTTAGGCACGTCCTGCACCCCCCTTTCAATTTCGTGATTCCTTTATCGCAATCACTTCCATTGAACCGTTAAAATGCCCGGAAATCTGATAATCAACAGGAAACAGGTGATTTCTCTCAAGGAGCATATATAATGACTCTCGGGAGAAGTAATTCAAATGGAATTGCTGTCTTCTCATCGCATCATTATGCCCTGCTAAACATGAGTATGCGCTTTCAAAGGTTGGTGTTGATATCCATAACGCTCCGTCGTCACAAAGCAAACTCTCCGCCTTCGCCAGAGCCAAATCCGGATTGCTAACATGCTCCAGAACATCTCCCATTATAATGACGTCCCATTTACGATTCGTTTCAAATTCAAGAAAGTCAACAGCTTCAACGTCCAGACCATACAAATTATTTGCATCTTCTACATGGCGCTCGATTACATCAATACCAAATGTTTCATATCCTATTTCCCTTGCCGCCAAAAGGCATTCACATGCTCCTATCCCGATCTCAAATAACGACATTCCGTTTGCATATCCGTTGTGTCGTATTAACGATAGTACATTGGAGTAATACGAGAAAAACATGGAATTTGCTTTACGCGGCGCATCATTATACAAGAAGAGTTTCTCCGGAAATTCACGCGCAAACATATGATTGCATGACTGACAATACATCCACATTCGAATCGGGTTAAAAAACTCATTGTACCCTGCTGCTTCGGGGAGCGAGTAACACCAGCGCGGTTCACTTTCCTCATTACATAGCGGGCATTTTGTGTTTCTTTGCTCATTTTTCTTTCCGCGGTAAACATAATTAAAGCTTGGATGATCTTCACTGAACATTCTTGAAGTAATATCAGGCATATTATTGAACGCTTTATAGTACAGATTGTACGCTTCTTCGGGTTCACCAATCATGTTAGAGATTTGAGCAATACGATAATAACAAAACGGTGCAAAATCCGGCTTTTTTTCCAAATCGACAAAAATCTCAAGCGCTTCCTCCAGCCTGCCGGAGTTCATAAGAGCCGTCCCGTCGTTGAACTGTTCATGCAGTTCGTTCATATACCTATACCTCCACAAATTCTTCGGCAATCAATGAAAATAACTATATCATGAAATTTAAACTGCAGTTATATATCCGGCGGAGTAACAAGAAGCTTTTCCAGCGTATCACTCAAGTGACGAGCCCATTCGAGCAGCCGGGCAAAACCATATCCTTTAGGATATACATCTTGTGTTTTTTTCCCAAACAAGACATTGTTATTCGAAATAATATGATAATCTATCACTTCATAGTCAAGACTGTCCATAAGCCGGTAAACCTCTATTGCATTTTCAGTATCTAGTTCAATCCAGATAAATGCATTGCTTTTCTCCAGAGTTTTTCTCATACCCTGTAAAACCTGCACTTCATAACCCTCAGTATCAATTTTTATAAAATCCGGAACCGGTAAATCCAGCTCATCGATAACTATAATCTCGACTGTTTCTGTATTCGGATCATCTTCTTCAACTATATGTGCTGTACCATTATTATTATCCGATTTTGTTTTCATATGCGCTTTGCCACTTAATAGTCCAACTGCGTTGTTGTATAAATGAACACGCGAGCTGAGTTTGTTATTATTAATATTTTTTTCAAGCAGCTTATAGTTTATTTTCATTGGCTCAAAGGCATAAACTTCAGCTTCAGGCGAGTTCGCTGCAAAGAAAAGCGTGTGATTACCAATATTTGCACCAATATCAAATACTGTTTTATAGACCCCGCTGCCGAACCAGCTCTTCAGGAGTTTACATTCATAGTAGTCTTTGCTTTGTAAAATGGTGTTCATGATATACTCATTTTTATAGCCGGTAATTGTGATACCGCTTTCCAAAGGGAAAATAACGATATCATCACGGGTCATATTATTATCATCTATGAACTTTATAGCTGATTCAGCGCGGGCAAGCATAGCATGGATCTGTTCGTCGCTGACAACTTCAAGAATTTCATTACAAAAACCGACAAGGTCAGTGTATTGCCCGGAGTTGTACAGTTGATTGCCGGTTTGGATAAACTGACTGATAAATGCATCATCTACTTGGTCAACCATAATGTTCTCCTTTACGCATCCGCACTCACAATGAAAATGTCAAGGTCTCGTGTTGCCAATAATCTGCGTAATGATATGAATATGTTACTACACTAAACTGAGAAGCGTCAATACAAATTCACAGCAGGTATAGAAAATTGTAATTCACAGCAGGTATAGAAAATAATATAGACTTACAAAACAGACATGTGATAGTATGGGAAATACCGCATATTGTGTATAAACCTAGTGATATTGGACTAAGAAGATGCTCTATATTAATGAAATATTAAAAGCCTTGGAAAACGCAGATTTTGATGGCGCGCTCAAGCTGATAGAGACGCATCGTATTGAGCATGGGAATGAGCCTGAGTTTATCACTGTACAAGCCATACTATGTATTAAAACGCAGGAATTCGAGGTAGCGCGCGATATTTTGCTCGATGGAGTATCTATACATCCGGGAAACGCCGACTTGATGTACAATCTTGGTTACACATACAATTGCATGGCAAATGTAGGGCAGGCGCTTGAATGCTATAAACGGGCGATTGAACTGACTGATGACGAAGATTTTATTGGTGAGCTCAAGGAGTTGTGCGCTGATATCGAATCATCACCGGAATTTATTTATCCGGATAAAAAAAATAATGATAACTCATGTGATAAAGTCAGTATTATATCTCAAAATGAATTGAAATCGATGAATTTTGATGTGGATCTCAATAATACTTCCCATAAAAAAATAAGATTTTTATTGCGACGGTTGGAGTTCGGGATTGAATCTGAAAAAACCGCGAATGCACTGTCAACTGCTATATCAACCGGTCGTGTAAATAAGGAAGATTTTAGTAATGTTGCCGCCATGGCATGGATAGATAAGTCACGGTTGAATGAAATAGCTGATATTATCAATGCATAAAGCTGGTAATTCAGCATTAAAACGGTTAATAATTTCAATGATTTTAACGGCAGAGTAGGTTATCTTTATGAACAATAGTTTGTTTTGCTTTATTGCATGTGTAAGTGACGAGGAGCTTTACAGGGAATCCTTGTTTTATATCAACAGACTGGATATCCCGCAGGGGTTTTCTATCGAGTGCCATGCAGTTAAAAATGCCGATTCCATAACCTCCGGCTATAACTTGGCAATGGGGAATAGCGATGCTAAATACAAGGTATACATGCATCAAGATATAAACATCTTGAATAAACGATTCTTATACGATTTACTGGAAATATTCGCAAGTGACGGGAGTATTGGGATGGTAGGTGTTGTCGGCTCCGCTGATATACCTGATTCCGGAATCTTTTGGGAGTCAGAGCATGGACTGGGTTGCCTATACTCCGGCAACTCACTCGGTACTGTACTGATGGGTTCTAGCCAAAACAACTACAAGCATGGTGAAGCAATGATTATAGATGGAGTGTTGATGGCAACTCAGTACGACCTGCCTTGGCGCGAGGATATTATCGACAACTGGCACTTTTATGACGCTTCGCAAAGTTGCGAGTTCCTGCGTAAAGGATATAAATTGTTTGTGCCTGACCAGCATGATCCGGACGGGAACGTTAAGCCATGGTGTTTACACGACACAACGGGAGCAGCAATGGCTTATTATGAGAAATACCGAAGCAAATTTCTTAAAGAGTACAGTGATTTTTTCCCGGAAAGTATCAAAGACATATCAAAACCGGAATCGGACGCAATAAGTGTCGTTCTAATGGTTCGGGGTCATTATAGTTATCTGCGTGAACGTGTTGATGAGATAGTGGAACGTACACCCGATACCGTTAATGAAATTATAGTTATAGTTGACCGGCTTGATGAGTCCCCTCCGGATTGGTTAAAACGTAACGGAATCAAAATTATGTTAACAGAACCGGACGAAGGCGCGGCAAGTATTTTACGACGGGCAATCGCACTCATCAACAAACAAAACGATGTGTTTTTAATGCATTGTCAGGTGCCATATATATGGAACAGTCTGAGGACAATGACAACTGCTCTTTGCGAAAAGGAAGATACCGGAGTTGTTTTCTTAGCCGTTGGTGAACCGTCGCCCGAAGTTTGGCTTCCAAGCAATAAGGTTGAAAGCTGGTTTACGTTATATAAACGTCCGGCACTTGAAAAAGCGGATTTGTTTGACGAACAATTCACCGTACTCAGTCATGCGGTTTACGACCATGGATTAAGTTTAATGCAAGCCGGTTATAAGCTTCTTAAATGCAATGCATTTCAATCTGTTCCGCAACCGGACGAAAGTGACGATGAAATAAAACTCGGAAGATCAAAATTCAAAGAAAAATGGGGATTTCTCCCTGATTAATCCACCTTATAAAACGTTACGAACGGTGAAAATCAGCCATTTATTATCTCGCCGGCAATAATCATTACCATACGTGCAAAATCCAACGCTCCGCATTCTTTTGCAGCACGAGCGATGATAAGCAGGTCATTCGGGTCGCCGAGGTTATAAACCTTGCCGAGCAACTCAATGATGCTCTCTTCGTCATACCCATGCTCTATTAAGGTATAGATATACGGGCTTAAAACCCTTTGCTTATGTTTATCTGCCATAAGCACAACCGTTGCGTACTCGATAATGCTTTTGATATCTCCAAGTCCCTGCGCCGCACTTAACATTTGCTCGTACATCAGCGACGGGTCTGCAGTCACGTAAACGGCTTCATTGTTGCAGTTTATATCCGAGAGAATCGCCTCCACCTCTTTGAGCATTACCCACGCTTCCTTGTGTTTTCCCATTTTACATTGGACAGAGGCTTTGAAATACTTAAAATCCAAATCATCCGGAAACTCCTCAAGAGCATTCACGCATAACTCTTCACACTCGGTATATTTATCCGGATCGCTTAAATATTTCACAATAAAATATACATATGCTTTTATCTTCAGTACCGTTTTGACGTCTTCTTTACAATTGACAACCTCACCAAAGAGTACGTCAGCTTCGGGGTCGGCTCCCGTACCGTCAGGATTTTCAAGTCTTGCTTTGTTGTTTAATGAATCTGCCAGATACGCTTTGATGTTCATGTCATGCGGCTTTTCAATAAGCTCCGTCCGCAAAAGCTCTATATTTCGCTCCAGTTTGCTTGTTTCTTCAAAAGAAGAGCTTGCATACCCGGTGTGCATTATCGATATATCTTCAATAAACACTATCTCACCTACCCCGGTGAGGTGTTCGTGTATTCTGTTAACGTAGCGTATTTCCTTTATATTACGAAAAACCCTGCTTTGCTTATACACAGCAAAAGGCTCACCTTCATCGTTGAGTTGAATCCACGGCATCCTAAGTACAGTTGTATTCGCATGTTCATTCGGGTTTTCCTCTATCTTCTCCAGCAGTTTAAGCAACTTCTCCGCATCCTCCGAAGATAAATATTCATCAGCATCAAGGAACGCTATCCAACTACCGGTTGCCTGCTCAATAGCATAGTTCTTTGCTGCAGAAAAATCGTTAACCCACTTAAAATGGTATACTTTTGCACCCATTAGCCCGGCAAGCTCGACAGTGCGGTCAGTCGAGCCCGTATCAACAACGATCTGTTCATACGCGATTGGCTTTGCCCACCCGAGAGCTTTTTTGATGTTTTTTTCTTCATTTTTAACTATCATGCATTGCGATAGCTTAACCAAAAGTTTTGTACCTCTCTATTTAATAGTGCGGTTTTCATAAAGCGTTTCTGTCATGTTAAACCAGTTTTCCATAAATTTATCCGTACTGAATCTTGGAGAATCGGCATAACAGTTCTCAATCATTTGCTTTTGCATATTTTCATCCTGAAGATATGCAATCATTTTTTCAGCGAAGAGTTCTTTATTAAAGCGCGGAATAAGAAACCCCGTATGCCCGTCCATAATTATTTCCGACGGACCGTACTTTATATCAAAAGCAAATGCGGGACAGCCGTTGCATATACTCTCCATCAGCGTCATTCCAAAGCCCTCCGCCCAACTGGTCATCATTGATAGTGCGGCGGTTCTGAACACGGCAAGCGGGTCATCGGTATATCCCATTAAATAAACATTGTTTTCCAGACCCAATCGTTTTATTTGTTCAAGCAGATTCGCTTCCTCTTCCCCGCGCCCATATATTTCCAGTCTTGAATCGGGTATAGCCGTAACCACCATGGCAAAAATATCAACCGAGAAGTTAATCAGCTTTGTAGAGTTTAGTCTGGAAACAATAACAGCTTTTTTTGTGTTCCGCTTATCAAAGTTCACTCTGTTTATCTCATACGGGTAGGGGTGCGGAATAACAAATATGTTGCCCGAACTCCCGTAAAGCTTCTTAAAATCCCTGCGCGAGTCATCTGTAAGCATAATGATACCGTCAAACTTCTTATGGTTCTCACACAAGTATTTATAAAACCTCTGAGGCTTGCTTGACATATCATAAGCATCACTTAAAAATATATTATGTACTATCTCGCATTTTGCTATGTTTTTTATGTTTTTGTCAATCATGGTGACTGCTTTTGCCATAAGACCATCTTCCACTATTAGCACATAAAATTTATCGTTGGTCATTATCTGCTCGAGGCAAAGCGAAGCAAGCTCCGCGCTGTCGGCATATTCCCCTGCAACACCACCATTATCATCGTAAACTACAAGCTTTTCCAACGGGTTTTCTTCATCGTTATAATCCTTTTTATAAAAAGATTCTATACATAACTCCCCGCTTGTTTTATAGTACTTTTCGCCTTTAAGAACTTCGCTTTTTGCATCGTACTCCCTTATATAGTTTAAATAACCCCAATCATCATAAATAAAATCGTTTACCCGTTTGTTGTCTTTGTAATGCCGGACCATTCTCAAGCTGTCGGCATATCCGATAAAAAATTCTTCTCTTACAAGTGTATCTCCATCAAAAACTCTAAAGGTATTATCATCTGTCTTTTCATATCTCATCCCATCATCAGCTCTTTCATAGACGGCAATGTTCTCTAAACCTTCTGCATAGGATTTCTGAAAGTAATCATAAACATTCAACATTCTTGTTCCAGCGTTTATTGATACCTGACCATCACCGGCTGTTGAAAGCCACATGCGCGCCTGTCTGTTTTCTATATTATGTACGCATGTTATAACCAGTGGTTTATACCCCCACTTATCTTCCATCAATTTTATTTTACGTAAAGCACTGTCTATGCTGCCAACTCTCTTGAAAATAATCCCCGCCAATATAAAAACAGTTTCTATTTCTTTTAATATTCCATATTCGTCCGGCAACCACGATACTTCTTTATTTAACTGTGTGCCATCCGTACCTATCATTTCCTTAATAGCTTTAATTTGAGGGTCCATTGGATTTAACAGAATATATTGTTCAAGCACCTGTTCTGCTGCTTCCTTATTTCCGCTATCTATCAAATCGTATATGATTTTTCTTATCTCAGCAGCTTCATTATCAAATTGCTCTCTAGTAGAACCAATAAATTTATCCATAGCGTTTAACTCCTACTCCAACAACCGGCGCAATAGTTATTTATAAATACCGGTTATATAGTTCCTCCGTCATACTAAACCAGTTTTCAAGGAACTTATCTGTATTAAATCTTGAAACATCCGCATAGCAGTTATCACTCATCGCTCTCTGCATTTTCTCATCTTTGAAGAACATTATTATCTTTCTCGCGAAAATTTCCACATCAAATCTTGGTATCAGAAATCCCGTCAACCCATCTTGTATAATCTCCGACGGACCGTACTTGATATCAAACGCGAAAGCCGGACAGCCATTGCAGATACTCTCCATTATAGTCATACCATAACCTTCAGCCATGCTTGTCATAATAGATAAAGCAGCGGTTTTAAATGTCATTAGCGGGTCATCAGTGTATCCCATCAGAAACACATTCTCATCTAACCCGAGTCTTGTGATTTGCTCCTGCAGATTTGCTTCTTCATCCCCGCGTCCGTATATCTCAAGTCTGGCATCAGGCACTTGCTTCACTACCAGCGCAAAAATGTCAATCGACATATTGATAAGCTTTGTGGGATTTAATCTTGAAACAATAACCGCCTTTTTAGTGTCCCGCTTATTGAAATCAACCTTACATATCTCATATGGATAAGGATGCGGGATAACAAATATTCTTTGCGGATTCCCATAAAGCTTTGCAAAATCCCTGCAAGCCGCCTGCGTCATCATAATAATACCATCGAATTTACTGTGGTTATCGCATAAATACTTGTAGAACTTTTGCGGCTTGCTTTTCATATCATAAGCATCGTTTAGAAATATACTGTGTACAACTTCGCATTTCGCTACGTTCTTTCTTTTTTCATCGAGACTTATGGCGGCTTTTGCCATAAGTCCGTCTTCAGCGATCAATATATAAAACTTGTCATCTGATATTATTTGCTCAAGGCATAACGAGGCAAGCTCCGCACTGTCTTTATATTCCCCGGCAATATCTCCTTTACCGTTGTACACTAAAAGCTTTTTAAAAGGGGTTTCCTCATTATAAACAATTTCATCATAGAATGTTTCAATGCATAGTTCCCCGTCTGTCGTATAGTATTTTTCCCCCTTCTTGATCTCATTATCTTCATAAAATTCACGTATATAATTTAGATAACCCCAGTCATCATATACCATATCCTTGATACGTTTATTATTATCATAATAACTCACCCTGCGCAGACTTCCGGCATACCCGTTGAAAAACTCCTTTCTGACCAGCGTATCGCCGTCAAACACATCAAAAGCATTATCTGCTGTCTCAACATATTGCGTTCCGTCATCAGTCTTATCGTAGACGGCTATATTCTCTAAACCCTCTGTGTATGACTTTTGAAAATATTCGTAGACATTCAGCATCCTGGTACCGGCATTTAGCGTCACCTGATCATCGCCTGCTGTTTCCAGCCATGTTCTCGCCTGTCTGTTGTCGATATTGTGTATGCAAGTTAAAATCAGCGGTCTGTAGCCCCAATTATCCTCCATAAGCTTTACCTTACGCAAAGCACTGTCGATATTACCGACCCTCTTAAAAATCAAACCTGCCAATATAAAGATTGTCTCGATTCCGTCCAGTATTCCGTACTTTTCCGGCAGCTCGACCTTTTCATGCTCTGTTTCTTCAACATCTGTGTATATAAGCATTTTAATTTTCCCGACTTCCGGATCCATCGGGTTTAATAAAACATACTGTTCGAACACCTGCTTAGCCGAGTCTACGTTTCCGTCGTTGGCCAAGCTGTAGATTATCTCCTTAATCGCAGCCGCCTCTTGTTCAAACTGGGCACGTTTTGACCCTATGCTATCGCTCATCTTGCAGTTTCTCTCTTTCCTTGCTTGTGCCTTGTGCAATATTTTGATACTATAACGATGTTGATGAGTAGACCTCAAATATAATTATGAACTGTGCGAGGACGGTATTTATGGATAATCAATTAAAAACCCCAAAAGAAATCAACGACATAGCGAGTGAGCTATTTAATCAAGAGAATTATGAAGCTGCCGCTGAGTTATTTTTATCAATTGCAGAGGACGACACTTACGGAGCATATGCGCACTTCATGCTTGCTGACATCTCAAACAGAACGGGCGACCCTGTCACTTCGAAGGAGCTTTACTATAAATCGCTTACGATAAAACCTGACTTGTTTAAGTATATGCTTTCGGCTGATAACCCAAACTATAATTACGTTTTTACCGGAATGAAGGATGAACCGCCGGTTGAGGCATGTCCCCTTTGTGGTGTTGCCGGAAAGCCCATGTGGTGTTATCCGACAATGAGAATGATGTCATTCCATATGCAAGAGCATAATCCGGTTCGTTTATGGATGTATTGCGAAGGTTGTCACCACATTTATGCCGAAACATTCCCGGAGCAGAAAGTGATGGAGGCGGGAACCGATTTAATGTACGGGCGTATGTTTCTTACGCGTTCTTCACGCTTCCCGCATTACTCTGCTATTCTCTCGAAGCTTGCAAGTTATACCGATGGACGGGATTTGCTGGAAATCGGGCTTGGGGGATGCGAAGGCGTGCTGGTTGCGCAGGAAATGGGTTTTAGTGTCTTTGGTGTTGATATAATGGATACGGGGGTATCACTTGCCAAAAAGTACGGCATTAAAGCTGAACTCCGGGATTTTATGGAATTTGAAACAGATGAGCAGTGGAGCATAATACTTTTCGGCGATGTGCTTGAACATGTTTCCGACCCCGAATCAGCACTTAAAAAGTTATATAGATTACTAAAAGATGATGGTGTTCTCTGGTTGTCAACACCAAACTTCGATAGCGCTTTTTCAATCGTTAACAGTCATGATGACGGCATGCGGCTGGAAGTTTCTCATAAGAATTACTTTTCACGGATTTCACTTTTTAATCTTCTTGAGAAATGCCGGTTTGTACCGGTCGATTATCAATTATCAGAGAGTTTTCCGGGTTCAATGGAGGTTATGATCATTAAGGATGTGCAAAACTGACGATTCTCTTCCTTGTTATATCAACCCTTTCACCAAATCCATCACTCTTTGTGCAAAGACTACGATACCGTAGTCTTTTGCCGCACGTGCGACCAGCATCAAGTCCTGCGGTTTATTGGGGTCATATACGGGTAATAGTTTATCAAAAACCTCTGTCCCTGTTTTGCCCTGTTGAAACAATGTTACAAGATACGGACCAAGTACTGTCGTTTGATCCTTTCCTTCCTCCAGCATCGTGTGTATTATCGAATCATACTTAATAATTGCCTGTTCGTCTTCCAGTCCCCTCGCTGAAATAGACAGTTGATGATAAAGCAATATGGGGCTTGGCAGTAAAATACGGGTTTCCGGTATTGCTTGCGAAGTCATGAGTACTTTCTCACATTTCAATAAATCCTCACGAGATTCCTTATAGCTCCCTTTTTTGTTTTGCAATAAAGCGCGGTAATAGTAGTAATCTATGTGGTTTGGCAGGTCGGCAATGGCTTTGTTACATAGCTCCAATGCTTCTTCGGTTTTATCGTCATCCGTTGAATAACGAGGCAATAGAAAATCATAAGCAAGCCGCTTTATAGCCGGTTCTGCAGGCTTATCGCTTGCCAGTGCCTTCAGGTACAACTGCTCTGCTTCGCTGCGCGCTTCTTCTGTTCCGGATGATTTGATAGAATCGGCGAGATATAACATGATATGCGGACTGTCCGGATTGCGCTCATACTCGTCTCTAAGCAGTTTTATGTTCCGTTCACGCTTGTCTGCTTCATTAAATGCTTTTTGTGCGTATCCGGTGTGCATAATCCGCAGTTTCTCTGCATTTACATATTTATTACGCAGTTTCACCGCCTCATGTATTTTACCCTCATATCGCAGGTCGGAGCGGTTTTGAAAGATACGCTGCTGGGTCAGAACAGCATAGGTTATGCCCTCATCATCGAGCTGCAGCCATGAGCAATTTAGTGAATCGTACTCCCTCAGAAGCTCCGGGCTGCTTTGAATTTTTTTCAGCATGGTTATAAGTTCTTTAACATCCTCGCGAGGCATGTACTCATCTGCATCCAATATTGCAATCCAGTTCCCCTTTGCCTGATCCATCGCATAGTTTTTTGCCGCCGAAAAATCATCGACCCATTTAAAATGGTAAACCTTTGCTCCCATCTTTTCAGCAAGCTCTACAGTACGATCTGTTGATCCGGTATCGACCACTATTTGCTCGAATGCCGCACCCTTCGCCCAGCTCAGAGCTTTCTCAATATTCTTCTCCTCATTTTTTACTATCATACACTGCGACAGCCTTACCATAGGCTGAGCCGGACCCGTGTTCTTTTTTTTTGCTTTTTTCTTTGCCATCCATACTCCCTTCGCCCTGCATCTCTTCCCTTTACTCCCCCAGCAACTGCTCGGCTATTTTCATTATATTGCGTGTAAACTCTGCCGCACCGCTGTCTTTTGCCGCTCTGGCTATAAACAGGATATCTCTCGGGTCGGAAAGATCATAAATCTCCGACATTTCATTTAAAACCTCATCATCAGTAGCTCCGTACCACAGCAATGCTCTTATGTATGGACCTATAACAGTCGCATCGGCTTTACTTTCCTTCAGCATTACATTAATGACGGTATAGTTCCTGGAAACACCTTGCTGATCATCTAATCCTCTTGCTGACACCAGAAGCTGATGGAACAGAAGTATCGGACTAGGCATCAACACTCGTGTTGTCGGAACTTTGTCCGTTGATAAGAACATCCTTTCACATATCTCCAAGTCTTCATTTGCTGCTGCGAAATTCCCTTTTTGATTGTTGAGTACCGCCCGGTAGTAATAAAAGTCTATATGATCCGGCAACTCAGCTATGGCTTTATCGCAAAGTTTCATAGCCTCTTCCTGTTTCATATCGTCAACAGTGTAACGCGGTATCAGGTGATAGTACGCAAGCTGCCTTATGAATATATTTGCCGCCCGGTCGCTTTTTAGGGCCTTGTGAAACAAGGCTTCAGCTTCATATAACGCCTCATCAGTTCCTGCAGCCTTTATAGAATCCGCTAAATACAGCATTATATCCGGATTATCGGGATCGCGTTCGAGTTCCTTTCTAAGCATACTAACATTTCGTTCTGTCTTATTGGCATCTGCGTGAGCAGCCTGTGTGTAACCTGTGTGTAGTATTCGCAGGTCCGGTGCATTGAAATGATTGTTTGACAGTCTTATTACTTCATGTATTTTACCTGTAAAACGCAAATCCGGTCTATTTTGAAAGACCCGTTGATGACTGATTACCGATATAACATTATCATTATCATCGAGATTGACAAAGGTACACGTTATTGCATCACATTCCTTTGATGCTACCGGATCGCCCTGGATTTTTTTAAGTATGGTTATCAGTTCCTTTGCGTCATTTTGCGACATATACTCATCGGCATCAAGTATGGCTATCCAGTTTCCTTTTGCTAAATCCATAGCATAATTTTTAGCCGCAGCGAAATCGTTTATCCACTCGAAATGATACACCTTCGCTCCCATTTTTTCAGCGATTTCAACTGTTCTATCTGTTGAACCGGTATCGACGACGATTTGCTCAAAAGCGATATCCTTTGCCCAACCAAGCGCTCTTCCGATATTTTTTTCTTCGTTTTTAACGATCATACATTGCGACAGCCTCACGGATGACCGGCTTCCTGTCGCTCCGGGTTTTATATTTTTCTTTTTGCTTTTGCCTTTATTCTTTGCCATTTCCTGTTCCTTAATCCTAAACCCTATTTATAAAGCCCATAATTTTATCCGCAAAATCCAACGCACCATAAGCTTTAGCCGTACCGGATACAAACAATAAATCATCTGGGTTTCCAAAGTCATATATATTGGATAAAAGTTCGATTGCCTCAGACTCGGATACTCCGTAATGCAAAAGGGTGGCGATACAAGGTCCGAGAACCGATTTTCGTGTTTTATCCATCGACAATACATGAGTCGAGTATAAAACAACATTCTCAATGTCTCCCAAATTCTTCGCCGCAAGAATCATTTGACAAAAAAGAATGCTTGGATCTGCAGGAATCATAATCGATACATCAGAATTATTGCCGCTTACCAGCTTTTCCTCACAGTTTTTCAATAGCTCCCATGCCGTGGCATGTTCCCCTTTTTTTGAAGTTACTACAGCCATAAAGTACATAAAATCAATAGCACCGGGAAATGCATCAAGTGCCTTTTTGCACATTTCTTCACATTCCGGAAGTCTGTCATGATCGCTCAAATACTTGTTGATCAAGTATATATACATCTTTACTCTCAATACGCTATTGACATTTTTACCTGCCTCGTTAGTCAGAATCTCAGAGAAAAGCGCCTCTGCTTCTGATCGCTTAACTTCATCATCACTCATACTCAGGGAGTTTGCCAGATACGCTTTCAAATTAAGGTTGTCCGGGTCACCGGCAAGCTCAGTCCTGAGTAACCCGATATTCCGTTGCCCTTTACCCGTTTCCTTGTGAGCTGATTCGGAGTATCCTGTATGCATCAACGTGATATCATCTGCATTTATGATTTTGCTTATATCTACAGTCAATTGTTCATGTATTCGCCCGGTGTATCGTAGTGAAGGAATGTTTCGAAATAATCGCACAGAGCTTGATTTAGTCATGCATCTGCCTTTATCGTCCAGATTCGCTACCATACAACTGACTGCGAATATTTTCGCATACTTTTCAGATTCTGACTGCATCTCCATAAGAAGCTCCGAAAGTTTTTCCGCATCCTCCCGGAGGAAATACTCATCTGCATCCAGTATCAGCACCCAATCCCCTTTTACTTGCTCTATTGCATAGTTTCTGGCGGCAGCAAAATCATTTATCCATTCAAAATAATAAAGCGAAGCACCCATTTCCTTTGCTATCTCAACAGTCCTGTCCGTCGAGCCCGTATCCACGACAATCGCTTCAAAAGCAATATCCTTAACGCTTTCCAGAAGCTTTGTTATGTTCTTTTCTTCATTTTTTACGATTGTACAAAGTGACAAGCGAACCGCAGACTGTAAAAACTCTGTCTCAACAGTTTTTTCAGCGGCATTAAGTTTCATTAAAGATTTCGATGCTATCGCCAACTCCTCCTGTAGCAATTTTGGATTAGCCGATATGTATATCGATTCATTTATCATATTTTCGTCTGTCAGTTTAGCCTCACACGATATAAGTAATTCTTTAGCTGCACTGTATTCACCCTTTTTATTCAATACCATAGCCAGAAAATAATTAAAGTCCAGATTCTCAGGGAACTCATTAAGCGCTCTGCGGCAAATCTCTTCACCCTCTATTAGTTTTGCCGGATCATTGGCATATTTGAATGCAAAGTATGTGAACGCCTTATGCTTCAGTTCTTTATGTACATCAGCGCTTGCGCCGCTGTTTATTACATCCGAAAACAATCGCTCCGCCTCAGCTTGACTCTTTGCATCCGTATTCAATCTAAGTACATCTGCAAGATATGCTTTCAGGTTTAAATCATCAGGTTTCCCGGCAAGCTCTCTACGTAAAAGTTCAGAATTTCGTTCTGTCTTTTTCTTATTGCTTATTGCCGAAGCGGAGTATCCTGTGTGGACTGTTTTTATACCATCTAAAATCAATGTCTTATCAGCATCGACCGTAAGTCTTTCATGTATTTTTCCGGTATAACGTATAAACGGCAGATTGCGGAATACACGCAGTTGTGTGCCTGTTGAAATCGGATTACCATTATCGTCAAGATTTAACAGTTGACAGCCGAGAGCAAGATACATCTCACGTTTTATGGGATCAGATTGTATTTGCTTAAGAAAAAGCATAAGCTTTTTTGCGTCATCCGGCAGGAAATACTCATCCGCATCAAAAATCGCTACCCAGTTGCCGGTAGCCTTATCTATGGCAAAATTCCTAGCTGCTGAAAAATCGTTTATCCATTCGAAATGAAAGACTTTTGCTCCCATGCGCTCTGCCGCCTCGATTGTGCGGTCTGATGAACCTGTGTCGACAACAATCATCTCATAGCACACCGGTTTAGCCCAAAGTAACGCTTGTTCAATGCTCTTCTCTTCATTTTTCACTATCATGCAAAGCGATAAACGAACTAAAGGTTGTACCGGTCCGGTATTCTTTTTTTTCTTCTTTTTACTCATCTAACATACCTTATTTACAGCTTGTTTTCTTACAACCATGATATCATAACCGCAGTTATATGTATAGTGTGCTTTAGAACTGTAAAAGAACCGCCGTTCGGCGCCGCCAGGCCCAAACATGCGGTTCTCTTACAAAGAGGGTTATGATGATTAACCTAGAAGTTGGAGGACTCCTTGAGGTAGCGCGTTAGCTTGTGCGAGCATTGCCGTGGATGCCTGGAAGAGGATGTTGTTCTTTGTGAACTCGGTCATCATTCTCGCCATATCGGCATCTCTTATCCGGCTCTCTGCCGCTGCGAGGTTTTCTGCGGAGTTGTCGAGATTTTGGATTTTAAACTCAAGACGGTTTTGGATAGCTCCGAGAGTCGCGCGGTTTATGGATAATTGGTTTATCGCATCGGTCATGCTGCCTATTGCGGCTGCTGCATTAGCTTCATTTGTAACATCGCCGCCGGGGGCTACAAGGCCGCCGATACTAAATGTTGTTACATCGCCTGAGTTAGCGCCGGATTGAAGTGTGAAAGAACTGTTGAAAACGGTCATATCGTTAAACTTTACTGTGGACTCAATCTGGCTGAGTTCGGTGTTAAGCTGGCTGTACTCTAAGTTTAGAGCATTGCGGTCAACTGTATCATCGTTTGTGCCGTTTCTTGCCTGAACAGCGATTTCACGCATACGCTGCATAATGTCATGTGCCGATTGCAATGCGCCTTCCGCTGTTTGTACGAGGGAGATACCATCCTGCGAATTTCTTGATGCCATGTTTAAGCCGCGGATTTGTGTGCGCATTTTTTCTGATATAGCTAAACCGGCTGCGTCGTCGGCTGCGCGGTTGACGCGGTAACCGGATGATAATTTTTCTACGTTTTTACCGATATTGCCGTTATTGATGTTGTACTGTCTGTGGCTGTTTTGAGCTGTAATGTTGTTTTGAATACGCATAATTGATGCACGCTTCCTTTCTTTATATTCGTTGGGAGCTAATCCATTGCTCTTTCCCGAATTTCCTTTTTTTGTTTAGTAAGTGTGCATCCTTGCATACCATATTTTGTTTTCATTAAGCATTATCGCCACTTATTCATGGAACTTTAGTTTTTTTTAGATTTTTGTTTTTGTTGAGTTGATGAGGGCATTGTGATAGTATAATTATCGATTGAAATAACGGAGTGTACCTGTAATGAAAATGATAAATAAGTATCAGCCTAAATACTATAACAACTTCCGTTGCATCGGTGGTCAGTGCAAAAATAACTGCTGCAATAACTGGATAATCAACATTGATAAAGAAACGTATGACAAATATATGTCACTTGATGAGGAGACAATAAAAGAATTTTCACAAAAGCTCAGTCCCGTGGATAATGGAGCAAAAGGCGCCGTAACTCTCCATGATCCGGAAGGAAACTGTTTGTTCCTTAACGAAAGCGGTCTTTGTACTATTCAAATCAGATTCGGGCATGATTATCTGAGCTGCACATGTAAGTCTTACCCTCGTTTGACCTGTATAGTCGGCGGTGCTCCAGAGTGTTTTTTGGAACTGTCTTGCGAAGCTGCTGCGAAACTCATACTTTTTGATAAAGGATACATGGGATTTGACGAATTTGAATTTGATCTTGACTCGTTAGAATCCGATAATATTATTTGCACAGCAACTCTGGACGTTAAAAAATATACAAAAGCCCTTGACGGTATTAATATATTCTGGAAACTGAGAGTGACCTCCATGGCGATACTCCAATGCAGAAAGTACAGAATAAGATTCAGGATGCTTTTACTTTGCCTGTTTTTACAAGAAGCTGCCAAGCTCCTTTCAACAGAGCAGGATTCGGAAGTAATCGATGTCGCAGAACTTTACTTAGATAAAATAGAAAGCAATCATTTTAATGAATTGTATGCCGCAATGCCAAACGGAGCAAAACGGGAAACAGATGTCATGATGGATATACTCAAGGATATGTACACTAATAGAGGTGTTCTGTTTAAGCAATCTGTGGATCGAGCCTTAAAGGGATTTGACATGCAACCGGGTATATGGAATTTTCCTCCAACCCTAAGTGAAAATTATGACAGGTATTATGATATGTATTTTGCTGACAAGGAGTATATATTTGAAAACTATCTTGTACACAGAGTGCTTTCCGAAGGTTTTCCTTTTAATTATAAAGGGACGTCCTCCGACATAATGAATAATTACGTAGATCTGCTTGCTAAGTATAATATTGTAGAGTACTTGTTTACCGGTCTTTGCAGAAGTTGTATGAAATTCGACAAAAAGCGTATAATTGATTGTATTTCCATTTTCACAAGATCATACGAGCACTCGAAAGTAAGGTTTTTAACAGCAGAAGACTTAAAATAACCAAAGTTTATTGTGAGCATACTCGCTCACGGGTAAGCAATGCCTTTGCAGAAGATCGGAAATGCCGAAAGGAACACATATCTGCTATGAAAGAAACTAAGGTTTCCCAACCGCTTTATTTCAAAAAATTCAGTTGCACATGCGATAAATGCAAGTACAATTGCTGCCGCCACAACTGGCAGATCCGTATCGATAAAAACACATATGATAAATATGTAAGCCTTGATAACGATGTTGGTAAAGAGTTTCTTGATAAGATTAATGTCATAACTCAAGACCCGTTTATAGCAATAATAGTCACAAATAACGACGGGAGCTGTCACTTTCTTGATGATAACGGGTTTTGCAGCATACAACTAAAGCTTGGATACGATTATCTAAGCCGGACATGCAGGATCCATCCGAGAAGCATAAGTTATATAGATGGTATATTTGAAACATTTCTGGAATTATCATGCGAAGAAGCCGTTAGAGTCGTATTGTTTGAGCAAGAACCTATGATATTCGAGGAATCTGTGCTTGAGCCTGACGGCAGCGGTAATGTCATCCCGAACCGAATGCTTACAGCCGGGAAATATACATCCGCTTCCAACGCCGTGGAAATTTTTGGTAAGCTCCGGATGACTTCCACCGTCATAATACAAAGCAGACAATACACTCTTCGCGTCAGGATGCTTCTGCTGTGTCTGCTTATAGAGCAGGTCAACCAACTACTCACATCGGGACAGGATAAAAATATTACTCACTGTGCAGATGAATCTCTCAAGCTGATCAGCACAGGGGTTTATGACAGCCTCGCAGAACAGATGCCCGGCGGTATCGATATAGATATCGGCATAGTGCTTGATATTCTGAGGGATATGGAAACAAAAAAAGATGAGCGCTTTAAATATATTCTAAAGCAGGCATTGGAAGGTCTCGAAATCCCTGCTGATAACAGTACTCTCCCGGATTCATTCCATAAAAATTACAAAAAGCACTATCAGCAGTACTTTTCAGATAAGGAATACATATTTGAAAATTACATAGTCAACCATATTTTAATGGAAGGGTTTCCCTTCAACTATGGAAAAGAGTCCGTAGTTATGGCGAACTATGCAGATTTGCTGGCAAGGTACAATCTCATAGAGTTCCTCCTTGTCGGAGTATGTGCTTATCACAAAATGTTCGATGAATGGAATATAATAGACTGCATATCAGCCTTTTCCAGATGTTATGATCATGCTTTAAAGGGATATCTTATGATGGAATGACCGGGTGGCACGCATTGAAAAATAAACTGCATTGTGAAATATAATTTTAAGGAGTGTTTAAAGTTTATGAGTACATTTATTCATGAAACAGCTGAAGTCAGCCCTAAAGCAACTATCGGAGAAGGCACAAAAATATGGAACCATGCGCAGGTGCGTGAAGATGTTAAAATCGGCGCGAACTGCATAATCGGGAAAAATGTGTATATCGACCCGAATGTGACAATAGGAAATCATGTAAAAATCCAAAACAATGTAAACATTTATACCGGAGTAACCATCGAAGATGACGTATTTCTCGGTCCTTCCATGACGTTTACGAATGATTTATTCCCGAGGTCGCGTAACCCTGATTGGCAAATCACAGAAACACACGTAAAAAAAGGCGCATCACTGGGAGCGAATGTTACCGTTATTTGCGGCGTAACTATTGGCGAATATGCCATGGTCGGCGCCGGGTCGGTGGTCACAAAAGATATAGCGGAGCACGCGCTGGTTGTCGGCAATCCTGCCCGCAAAATCGGGAACATTTGCGCATGCGGCGAACGTACTATTGGTGATGCTATTCTTTGCGGAAATTGCGAGCAATCAGGTGGTCAGCCCGGTTATCTCTTCGCAAAACGTATACCATAGAATAAATGATGCCGGGGTACAAACCCCCTTGCACCCGAAAACTCCAAAGCCCGAACGTTTGTTCGGGCTTTAGTGTGCGCGCTAGGGAATTTTATTGACCTCGCCGCCAATGCGGCGTAGTGCCTATGGTTGATCCGACATTAACCGACCCAGCCGGTCTCAGCCGGCTCAGCCGCATTAGCGGCCGTGTCTAACCCAAGAGCTGCAAGACTCCTTGTGGTAGTGCGTTGGCCTGTGCCAGCATCGCTGTTGATGCCTGGAAGAGGATGTTGTTCTTTGTGAACTCAGTCATCATCTTCGCCATATCGACATCCCTTATACGGCTTTCGGCTGCCTGCAGGTTTTCGGCCGAGTTATCAAGGTTCTGGATCTTAAACTCAAGACGGTTCTGGATTGCACCGAGTGTCGCACGGTTGGTAGAGAGCTTGTTTATTTCGTCTGTCATTTTACCAATCGCTGTGGCTGCTCCGGTTTCTGTGCTTATGTTCCCACCGGGGCTTGCCAAACCGGCTATGCTGAACACTGTCGTGTCTGCCGAGTTTGCACCTGACTGAATTGTGAATGTCTGCCCGAAAACGGTCATGTCGTTGAATTTCACTGTGGATGAGATTTGGCTTATCTCAAGGTCAAGATGGCTGAACTCAAGGTTCAGTGCATTACGGTCGACCGTGTCATCGTTTGTGCCGTTACGGGACTGTACTGCCAGCTCGCGCATTCTCTGCATGATGTTGTGTGCTGTTTGCATCGCGCCTTCTGCCGTTTGCACGAGTGAGATGCCATCTTGCGAGTTTTTCGATGCCATGTTCAAACCACGGATTTGTGTGCGCATTTTCTCGGAGATCGCAAGTCCTGCCGCGTCGTCGCCTGCACGGTTTACTCTGAAACCTGAGCTGAGTTTTTCGACATTTCTTCCGATACCGCCGTTGTTGATGGTGTACTGTCTGTGACTGTTGATAGCTGTAATATTATTGTTAATACGCATGATTTTCGCTTCCTTTCTTTTCCTTTCACCTTTTTAGGGGCAAAAGGTCTCCGGGAATATCCTTATTCCTCGGTTAGGCGTGCGCTGTTTGCGCACATGGCGGACTGTTTTCTTATATTCACAAACCCTTTCAGAGGCGCGCATCCCCTACGGGGTTATATGACTTTTATAAGGGGACAGACCACACCATCTTAACTATCGAGTCAATAGTCACTAAAGTCTGTCCCCGTTTCATCGCTTACCGATGTTTCGCCATTAACCTATAGAGTTGCTTGTCTAGCCTAAGAGCTGCAACACGCTCTGCGGGATGGAGTTGGCTTGCGCGAGCATCGCTGTAGATGCCTGGAAGAGGATGTTATTCTTAGTGAATTCCGTCATCTGTTTCGCCATGTCTACGTCCCTTATGCGGCTTTCGGCTGCTTGCAGGTTCTCGGCTGAGTTATCAAGGTTCTGAATCTTGAACTCAAGGCGGTTCTGGATAGCACCGAGTGTC
>Ga0123356_10001974_pt1 | contig 22188 bp, 17 predicted proteins | sample TergutEmb28metaG_2_FD_92546 | JGI IMG/M metagenome (GOLD analysis project Ga0123356, IMG submission 92546) | Embiratermes neotenicus P3 segment gut microbial communities from Petit-Saut dam, French Guiana - Emb289 P3 | ecosystem: Host-associated > Arthropoda: Insects > Digestive system > Gut ... | reverse complement strand
GTTTGTTGGGGAATGTGACTTTGTGTGGTTTGTCTGTTGGTGTTCATAATGTGTCTGTTTGTGTTGTGGATGGGTTTGGTAATGTGGGGGTTTCGGATGTTTGGGTGTTTAGTGTGGCTAGTGTGGGGGAGTCTTTTCCTGTGGTGTTTGTGGTGGTTTTGGTTGTTGTTGTTGTTGTGGTTGTGGTGGTTGTGGGTGGGGTTGTTTTGTTGAAGCGTGGACAACAACGTAGGTCATTTATGTAGTTGGTGACAAAGAAAACTGCTATGTATTTGGTGTGGTTAGGGTTTGTTTCTTGGTTGGGTTTTTGGGTTTTGGGGGTTATCGGGGTTGTTTTTTGGTGTAAATTGCGATGAGTGTGATTATGATGCTGATCAGGGTTAGGGTTAAAATTGTTAGTGGGGTTGTGTCTGTTGGGGGTTTGGTTGTTTTTGTTGGGGTGTTGGTGGGTGTTGTTGTGGGTTTTGGTGTGGGTGTGGGTGTGGGGTGTGCTGCTAGGAATGTGTTGTATCGTTGCATGAGAGGATAGTTGTCTGTGTTGTTTGCGTCGATTATGTATTGTTTGTTGCCTATGCCGGTGTTGTCTATTTCGTGGGCATCAGGATACTTGGTGCGGTAGTCACTCCAGTAGTTACCACTAGAACCATCATCCCAAACATTTGGTGAATCATTAATAATTTGAACTAGATAATTACAGTCGATAAAGTTATTATGGTAAATGTTATTAGATAACCCGCCCACAATGTCGATGCCGGCACTTAAAACATGTTCAGTGGTTGTGCTGGTTATGGTGTTTTCCGTGATAAGGTTGGCATAAGTATTGACTAATAGCAATCCATCCAAGTTAGCGGCGAGTTTATTCTGGGTGATTGTATTGGCGCTTCCACCTATAATAAGAATCCCTGCGTGTGTGACACCATTCATAGCATAAATGGTCGCGAACCCTGTTACCGTATTATCCCTCACCAGACTGTTCGAGGCATCAACTAGTGAAATACCAACTACTCCATAAATGCTGTAATCAAGAGAATAGGTGACTATGAAATTTTTGATGGTTACGTTTGTGGTTCCCTGCAAGGAAAGGCCTGATACTTTATGTCCTGCGCCATCGAGCACAATGTTACTTGCATTTAATACTGTGATACCGAATGTGTCAGTTGTTAGTGTGTATGTATTGTTTGTTTGTTGGAGTGCCGATGTTGTAGAGGTTACATTTCCATTGGCATTGATGATGATGTCGTCTTGATTTTGAGCGTTAATGGGCTTAGCATAAAATAGTAAAAAAGTGACCAAAACGACCATAATCACATATGCGCGCTTCATAATGCAACATCTATAGTTTACGTGATATATAGTTAACGTGATTATGTTTCTATGATTCGAGTTTAATGGTTTGTCGAGTTCTTGGCCAGTATCACTTCGTTCTTATCGCTTGGCTGGCTTTACTCAACAATTTTTCAGAGCGGATTTGCAAAAGTTTAAAAAGACTACAACACAATATTCAGATATCAGATTAGCACTTGCTAATCAAAGAGGAGAACAAAAAATGTTTGTAAAAACAAAAGTTATCTTAACAGTAGTTCTACTGGTACTCATCTCTTCAGCCACTTTTTCCACCATACCACCCAACACATCTGCCCAAAAAACAACCAACAACACACCCGAAAAAGGCATAGCCATAATCAACCAAGTCGCAGGCTTCGAACCAACAAAATACGACACCACAACCACACTAACAACTACCAGCCAAATCCCCACACTAGGCAACCTAGAAGCCCAAAACATACGCTACACAATCACAAACAACGACAGCCAAACAGAAATTCTAGAAACTTTTGTCAACAACCACCTAGAACTACTAGAAGTACTTGCAAACCACGGCACCGTGCAACGCGCCGCCACACCTTACGCCGCAAGAACCATGGCCGACATATTTCTACGCAACTACCACAACTTCACCCAAAACACCTTCTACGCAAAACTCGCCACCATGCTAAACAAAATCAACCCAACCACAAACATGACAATACTCGAAGAAAACACCCGACTTGACGCCACCATAACCTCGGGCGAAACTCCAATCGAGAATATGATAGTATTCACGTGGTCCTATGAAGCCAACGGAATAAACACCCTAGACAAATGTGTATCAATAGGATACCAAGACGGCTTACTCAAATACTTCATGGACACCTGGGACCTACGCAAAGTAGGCAGCACTACCGTTAATCTTTCAGAAAAACAAGCCGAAGACATAGCCATGAAAAATGTAAAAACATACACCTATACACTATTTGGCGAAAACAATCAAACGATTGAAATCAACAACTTTAATGTCACCGAACCAGTTCTCAAGCAGTTAATCTTTATGGAAGCGGGAGCTAAAAATGGGGCACGTGATAGTGATCGATTGGCTCTCTATCCGGTATGGCGTATTGGTGTTGGCTTAGATAATTATTATCCAGGCAATGTTTATGGTATTTATGTGGATATTTGGGCTGATACTGGGCAGATCAAAGAAATGCATGAAGCGGTCACCAGCTTATCGTCTCCAGGTATAGAGACTGTTGCGGTTGCTCAAAGCTCAATTCCCCGCGAACCAGCAGAAGTATCCGCAGACGTGAATGTGGTTTCGGCTAGTTGGGTTCCGCTTGGTTTATTTGCATTTATCTCAATTGGCACCCTGATCACGTGGCAGGTAACAAAGCTACGCTCTAAGCCGTCTGGTTTGCCCAAGATGCGTAAAATTAGCGCAATAGTTCTCTGCGTGTTGCTTCTTGGAGTTGCTTTGCTGTCTTTTGCGTCCGCATTTTCGACCGCAAATGCAGCAGCAGTTGCAAACATTTGGGGAGAAACGGCGACAGGTAGTGTACATCATACCGCGGCAGAAATTTATGCTCAACAGGTACTTAGTGCGAACATTAATACTTGGTGGGGCAATGCAGGCTATGCACATAATAATTTTCAAGCACCAGGACAAACTACTAAAAGTAATGTTCTCTTTTACACAGGTAACACCTATACCAACTTATACTCGTCAGTTGAGACGGTGTACTTTGACCATGGCATTGGAATGCCTGGAGGGGATGGCATTGGATATCCCTACCAAAACGAATGGCACTACATGCTTTGCACCGACCTATCAATATTTAATGTATCTACGTATAATGTGTTTGACTATCAGTTGTACAATGCAGCTTCCTCAGGTAAGGGTCACTTCTCGTACATAAGCGCCTGTCACGCTGGTTCACAATATAGCAGTAATAAATTTAGCCCAAACTATCCAAACGGTTGTACTGGTACATATGGTGCTAATCCAGGTCCAAGTGGTTCGGGCAATATTATTGGTATGCCTTATGCTTGGACTCATGGAGCATCAATGAGCACTAACGCCTTCGTATATCCCGACGCTGGTGCATACTGCTACCTAAGTTTCCAAGACGGATCACCTTCGCTTTGCCAAGTCATAGATAACCGCCCATCAGGAACAATAACTTATGGATCTTTCGTGTACCTTTTCTTTGACGCACTGCTAAATGTACACCTCACAGTAAACCAAGCCCTAGATCATGCAGCCCACCAAGCATTCCCACCCGAATACTTCGTAATTACTAACTTATGGATAGGATTCACAGGCATCTGGCCAGACCAATATAACGTGCCGAAGTCTGGTGATGGGAAGATGGTTATTTATGGGAATGCTGATATGTATCTCTATACTGGTGGTCCGGATTATGTGGCGACGCCTACAATTAGTGGACCTGCAACAGGTTACGCGAATACTGCATACCAATACACTGCTTATGCTAATGATCCCTATGGCTATACGGTGACATACACGATTAATTGGGGTGACGGTTCATCTCCAACAGTAACTACCAATCCCAACGGCGTTTCACACACTTGGACCTCCATGGGCGTATACAACATTAAAGTTACAGCGCAAAGCCAAAAGGGAATACAATGTTTATCGCCCCGCTACTACCAAGTAGTGATGAATGATCCGACGACACGCCATGTGTCTGTTAGTGCGACAGCGGATGTTGCTGCAACTGCATCACAATTCTACACAATTGGAACAAGCCCAACTATATCTTGGCAATGTGGTGATGACTACGGCGTTTACTACTGCCATATCACTGAGGTGATCGTTGATGGCGTTGTACATAGCCCCACTGATTATGGTTCCGTAAATGCAGGCTCCATAACATTTAGCAACCTTCAAACCGACCACACTGTTGTGGTGCATTCAGCGCCAAATGTCTATCCGGTGACGTTCTATCAATATGCGCACAATGGCATTATAGGTAATATGTTGGTGTCGTCTTGGACGGAGTATCGTGTTGCTTGGGAGGAGCGTGATGGCCCAGTCTATTGTCATGGTTCAAATGTTTTTGGTGGTGGTGCGGTGTCTCAGAATGTTGCTGCCACTATTGCGGATCCGTGGGGATATGGGACCTCTAGCTTTGCTTATGCGTATGTGTATAATTGGGGCAGTGGCAGTGAGCAGATGTATTACAGCAAACCCTTTGATGTAACGACATATACCTGGGGCAACACAGTTGACGTCTGGTACTGGTACTAAACACAAAGCGACAATGTATACTCGAACAGCTAAACATGTAAACATAAGCACCGTGCACCACCCAGGCGACTACATCCATGCACCTAGCTGCGTTGCAGCGTAGCAATTGGCGCATATGCTACAGTGAGATAACTCTCACTCCCTTTTTTTAACTGACTAATCACACATTTCTCTTGTATGTCAACAACTACACAAAATTTAACCGAACAATGGCTTGCTGCATTAACCCAGAGCAGTCGAGCAGTCTACCAACCCAGCATAGGACACTTTCAAACTTTTCTTCAAACCCAAACCCTATACCCAAACATACACAACCCAGATGACTTTCTAAAAGCTATCCTCGAAGACAATAAGCGTGAGCTTTTGGAGCGTCAACGCCCTGGCCGCAAAATCATGAAAGCATACATACAATATCTAACGGAAACACGGTGCAAACACAGCGGTAAAACTTTAACGCCAAAAACAATCCGTACCTATATGGGAACTATCCAGTCGCTGGGACAGTATTGGGAAATTCCTGTTTCGACCCAATACGCTGAACTTCCCCCGCCAGTGGTCACATATAATAAATATCCGTGGAGTATAGCTGAGATTGGCAAGTTTATTTGCAGTATGAAGGATCCTATGTATCAGTGTTTGGGGGTGTGGTTTTTGCAAAGTGCTCTTAGTAACTGGGATATGCTGCATTTGACGTATGGTCAGGTTCGCAAGCAGCTTGAAGAAAAGACAGCCCCGCTTTGTTTAAGTCTTGTTCGGCATAAGACTCGACGTTACAGTGCTACGTTTCGAACGTTTATTGGAGCTCAGGGTATCCAATACTTTCTGCAGTATGTAGAGCAAAATGATCTCCATCTTGGTGATGATGATGTTTTGTTTTCGGTGTCGGATAATGCTATTGAGGGCTATTTCTCTAGGCGTGCTAAAAAGTTTCTGCCTCAAGGCTACGCTGAGAGAAATCCTTGTTGTCCTTCTTCTTTGCGGACGGCGTTTAAAACTTTGTTAAGTGATGCGGAGTGTCCTAGTCATTGGAGTGAGTATTGGATGGGGCATAATCTTACGGGTGATTTGCAAAAGACTTATACGAACAAATCGGATGCGAGTTGGCGTGAAAGCTATCGACGCTATGAACCAGCGTTAACCTTCCAATATACCTCGTGATAAGACATATTTATTCTTGCCGAAGCTCTATTTATCGATTTTTTCCTTTTTCAAAAATTTTTTCCCATAAATATGCATAGTTTTCGGTTCAAAGATTAACCTTGTTTAAGCAAACACTTTTTCCATGGAAAAAAGGGGGTGGGATCTAAAAAATAAATATGCGCGAAAACAAAAATGCCGTTTTTGGGGGGCTATGAGCAGTCTCTAGTATATTTGGTACCCCCATAATACAAAGCTGAATATTGTATTTATCTATTGATGATTGATATGCCGTATAGTGAAAGAGTAACGGGTGTTAAAAAGATTCCCAAGACACATACGTTTGATCCTGTACTCTACAAGACCTTTACAACTCTATGTGAGAATCAGGGGGTTCCAGCGAGTACACAGTTAAGCACCTTGATAGCTGAGTTTGTGGCTAAAGCATCGGGGGAGAAGCTTGATAATATGGTGAATATTTCATCGATTATGCAGGAGCAGCAGGTTAAAACTCGAAAGCTAACGGAACTTCGTAAGTTACTGACGGATCGAGGTACATATGATTCTCTCCTGAATTACCTAAAGACATTAGGATTTGACACGGACACGTATGAAAAAATTGACCAAATACTCTACCGCTTCATGGAGGAGGCACCTGCGAATGGTTTCTCAAAAACGGACATAAACTTAGCTGTCATGCTCACCAGGGGGAATGTGGAGCTTCGGATTTTGGACGATAAATTGTTACAAGTGCACAAAAAACTGCTCAAAAAATCTGATAATTGTGCGTCTTAGCAGTTTGTAGTATTTTTTCCCTTATCTATTTTTCTTTTAGAGGAAAATATATGAAAGATAAACAGAAAGGCTTACTCGTTGGAATTCTAGTAACTATTATGGTCGTTGCAATTATCTGCACTATTGGCTATTTTGTAGCTCCTGCTCTTGATTTAGGCGGCGGCAACAATGGCGGCGGAGGTGGCGGCGGTGGTAGCGGGGGTGGGGGTTCTCCTCCTGGAACGGCACAGGTACCCGTCAGAATTTCATCATTTGGCTACAGCAGCTTTAACACCATGAACACATTTAATGACGCAACAAACTTTGCAATCACTTATTACCGAATGCTCAATGGAAATCCAGTATTCATGGGCAGCAGCACAGGCGGCAGCGCAACCGTAACAGCAACAGCAGCAGATAACAACATCATCTACGCAGCAGTCTCACCCAGAGCCGGACAAAACCTCTATGTGGACTTTGATAAAACAGCAGCAAACAACATCGCCGTTATGGGCCAACCTCAATACTTCGACATCGCAGGAAACGGTCAAAGACAATTCGTATACCAACTAAACATCGCCAACTTACCCCGTGACGCCAATGGCGTAGGTCAACTCTGGTTCTATCCATACTTCAGACCCCAAGGCAACATGATTCTTAACAGCCCAGCAGATCAAAGCGGCATCGGGACAGGCACACGCACACAGTATATCAAATGGGAAGGCGCTTTCACCACTACTGACGTAGCTTTAGCAATCACAAAAGTCGAGATAGAATTTAGCACTGGTGATCTAACCAAGATTAATTTGGATAATGTGAATATCCCTGGTATGGGTTTCTTGGCGGGTACCCAGTTCTCTCAGAGCCGGACCTCTTCTAGCACTCTCTACACATGGCAGGTGAGCCCCTTGGATCTCTCGGGCGCTACATACTTGATGCTTGGTGCGAACGCGGATAACAGTTTTAGTTTTAATACTCGTACGCAGACCAATCTTGCTTCTGGCGAATCTATCGACGCGACTATTACAATCTATTCTCTGGCTTATGATGGTAGTACTTTGCCTCCGATGGTTGACACCGTGACACTTTCGGCTTAAACAACTCTGTTTTCCCTTCTCTTTCTTTCTTTTTTTCAATTTAGGTGGAAAGTGAATAGCGTATCCTGTGTGTTAGGTTTATATGTGGTTTTTGTTTATTGTGTTGTGTGGAATAGGAAATATACCGAAACCCCTGGGTTGGCGGGTTCATCACCCCTGAGCCCGTCAGCCTTATGTTTGTTTGGTTAGTGTGTTTGTTTTGGGGGTGTAGTGGTGTTTAGAAAAATTTAGTTGTTTTTGGGTTTTTTCTATTGTGAGTTGCATGGTGCGTAAGAGCGAAATCGGTTTAGTTCTGGTCTTATTTTTGTTCACCATAACTTACTTTCTGCTAGAGGTTTCAGCACAATGGAACACCATCAACCTGCTAAATCAGGTACAGCAAGCGATTGTTCAGATTGTATTTTGCATCATTGGAGCCATTAGCCTGATTATTCTACTATTTTCAAAGTCCGGAGACTCATATTATGAACCCCTAAAATCACAGCATTTAGTTGCTATTTTGGCTTTTGCAGCATTGATGTATCTGGTGGGCTTGATTTGTTCCGCATTACTCCAAGCTTCGGAGGTACCCATAAAAACCATCTCGCTGGGCAACAGCGTAATTACAGATTTCCTAAGCGACATACTCTTCACCATAACAGTAGTCGCCCTAACCGAAGAACTCATGAAATTCGCGGGCTACACCTACTTTAAACAGCGGTATCGTCGTCGAGGATCCTTTGTTATGTGGTGTTTGGCTTTGACTCCTATTTTTCTTTGGGCAGCTTTCCACGGCATAACGGCGTATACGAATCTTTGGTATTTGCTGCCAGCGGTTGCGAACGGTTTTCTACTTTTAGCCCTACTAGAACTTACGCATAGTTTGTGGGCACCAGTTTTGGCGCACGGATTGTATAATGCGGCTATAATTTGTATGACATATGTAACGCAAGTATCGGATAAACCGTTATTCCCTACAACACTCTCATTTGATGTGATTTGTCTGCTGATTTTGTGCTTTTTATGGGTGACACTGTTTTTGGTGCCGATTGTTTGGCGCGGACGACGTAAGCGGCGTTAATCCTTGCCTTTTTTCTATTGTGAACTCTATGCAAGATTTTAACCCAAACATGAAAAAGAATCTAGCGAAATTAAGTTTAATTGCTCTATTGCTTTCCGCGTGTATTGTAACACCCCTCCAACCTCTAGCATCTTCTGCTACAACTGAGGTGGGCAGTGATTCTTTCAAGCTGGAAACCTCGAACTATAGTTTTGACGCAAAAACTCAAGCCAACCTTTGGGACAGCTTCAACTACACCTCCAAAGAAACAAATGAGAGTTTTCTGTATCAACCCTGTGTGTATGGATTTTGTGACTCGACAGGCAACCGCGATTCCATCGCAACCGTTACCAACAGGGTAGGCACCCAAAACAATAACACCCTGACCTATTCTCGTGTATTTCCAGACATTGATTTACAGTATACTGCGTTTGAAAATCAGTTAAAGGAAGACTTCATAATTTCTAGCTTGGCCAAGTGGCCTGCCACTAATTTAGTGGGCAATATTTTTTTGGAGATAGGCGGCACCGTAGATTTTGGCACCCTACATCTCTACGTTGACGACATAGACATGACCGGCCAAAACTTCACCACACAAAAAGCACTCACTTTCCAAACAGAAAACCAAACAGTATTCTATTTACCCGAGCCCACGGCATCAGATAGCACCAATCATACGGTTAGCTGTAGTTATGCGGTTCAGGTTGTGGAGAATCATACGTGGCTCTATGTACAGGTGCCCTTCACATGGGTAAAAACTGCAATTTTTCCCATAACTGTGGATCCCACGTTCATGCTACGCGCACAGCACAAGGGATATGTGACGCAAATCACCTGGATGGCTGACATTCAAGCGGCTGACGGTGCCTACATGCTACTCGAAATCCTCCTAAATGGCGTGCTAATTGACTCGCAATACACCTACGGCGGATACGTGAGCAATATTGTCACTTTGAACCCGCGGATATGGCTTGACACCGATGCCGAACTCCCCATAACCTACAACCTACACTCGGGCACCCTAAACAGCTTTAACGTGATTATCTCAGGGTTTGTGGCAGTCTATGATGTTACTTTCACTTCTGCACCTCGAAATGGAGCGGGATTTATTGTGGTGGACGGGGTGGCTATTGTTACGCCGCGCACGTTTAGTTGGGAGCAGGGCAGTTCACATAGCGCCTCAGCAGTATCACTAAATGTAGCTTTGAGTTCGGAGCGATTTTTCTGGACGCATTGGAGTGATCGGAGCTTAGGCCGACAGTTTAGCTTTTCGGCTTCAGGTGACGTTAGTTATTCGGCGGTATTTGATCATGAGTGGTTAGTTACGGTTGAAACTCGCGGAGTAGAGAACGATGTTTTAGGGCCCGTAGTGGTGATAAATGGCTTTAGTTATCCGCAGTCACAATTACCTTTTTCGCAGTGGCTAGCTGATGGGTCAGTAGTTACTTTCGGGTTTCCCCAAACTCTTTTGGCGACAATATCCAAGCAGTATGTGTGGACTGATTCTGTGTGGCTGGGTATACATCTGTATCCGACTGATTTTTTCGTGGTGACCACGGCAGGAACCCTCACCGCGACGTACAAGACGCAGTATGCTGCGCAATTCACACAAACTGGGTTAGATGATTCCACTGCACCTGGCCCAATCCTGACCGTTAATGGTGTTGAAAAAACTAAGGCGGATTTGCCTTATTCTGTTTGGGTGGATGCTGGAAGTAGCGTGAATTTTGTTTTCAATTCGACGGTGTCTAGTGTTTTGGGTGATCGGTTTTTTGTGTTGGCTGCTTCGGGACTGGGCGATACTGTGACGATAAATAATGCAGTCACCATAACAGGCGTGTATACAATTCACTATATTCATGATGGGGCGGGGGATGTGACGATAACCGTGCAGGCAAATGATGTGACAGGTCATGCCCTACCCAACACGCACATGACTCTGAATGGTCGCGATTATGTGGCCACTAACGGCGTATTTACGATTTCAGGGCTGTATGTAGGGGATCAGTTGAGTGGGGTTGCTAGTTGGCAGGGTATCGTTGTGAATCCTTCGGTTAGCATTATGGTGATGGGTAGTGTGACGGTGCCTATTAGCTGTATTGCGTATCCCTATGAGTATGGTGGCGTAACCTATCATGTAGCTTCCGAACGTAGCGTAGCAAGTAATAATTGGGATGGTGTACGCTACATCCTCACCTTTGAAACGGACCCTACAGCATGCACCTTAGTGTTTAGTGCACCGCAGGTGCCTTCTTATGTGACGGGGTTGGCGTATGATACGGCTGATTCGTGGAATGGATTAAATAGTGTTTTTCGTGTAGAGTTGCCTGTGGATGTGGGTGAGGTGGGTTTTAGTTTTGCAAATTGGGGTAGTGGAGTGTATTTGATGTTGGTTTCGGTGCCTTTGGTTTCTGCGTCGTGGGCGCAGCAGGTTCTAACCTTGGTTTTCGAAAATTATGCGACTGGTACCTTGGTGCTTCAATGTAGTACACGGGGGCAGCCTGCACGTGTGAGTGTTTCTGATGCGAAGTATGAGGCTACTATTCTCACAGTCGCTTTTTCGGGTGTGCATGAACTCTTCATCGAGTGGTCCTCCAGCGGCGGTGGCGGCGGTGGCGGCGGTGGTAGCGGGGGTGGGGGTTCTCTTCCTGGGGGGGTTCTTGATTTCTCTTCCGCAGACTTTGGCTCAGTTGCGCAGGGAACATCTAGACCCGCGACCTTGACCTTTAGTTTCACAAGTTCTACTTTTCAGCTTACACATGTTTCTTTCACGGGAATTGGTAGTGAGTATCTTCGGGCGGTGAATCTGCCTGAAACTTTCTCAGGTGGCAGCGGTAATGTAATGGTTGAGTTAAACATGCCGCGGGATTTACCTGTTGGGTCGTATGTGGTGGCTGTGATTCTCTCAGGTATGGATCCCAATGGGCTGCAACATAGTGCTAGTGGGGAGGCTGTTTTTGTTGTGGAGCCCTATACTGGAGTGGGTTTGGAGTTGCCGGATAATGTGTTGGCGTTGGTTGGTGTTATTGCAGTTGTGGTTGTTATAATTGTGGTGGTGATGTTGTTTTTAACGCGGAAAAAACGTTAACTGACGTGTCTTCTTTTTCTTTTCTTTTCTTTTTTTCTTTTGGTGAAATAAAAAATGGTGTTTCATTTATCCTCTTTATGTTTGAAATCTAAAAGTTTGTTACTCGTGTCACTCTTGGCACTTAGTGCGGTTATGTTGGTTTGTGTGCCATCTGTTCGGGCGGAAACAGAAATCGACACCTTCCCCTACATGATTACCGCAAGCGGAGAATATTATTTGGGTGCGGCCTATGCTAGTGCAACGTCAGGTACACAGGCCCTCATTACAATCGATGCAGACAATGTAGTGTTAGACGGACGAAATTGGCCCATAACATGGAACGATGTTGACCAAATCGTAATTTATGTTCATAGTGCCAATAATGTTGAGATAAAAAACATGAACATTATTAACGCTGCTGTGCAGGGCAGCGGCGGCGGAGACTGGCGAGCCATACAGATACGAGCCATGATTCCCGCATTATCAGGTATCACTATTCGAGATAGTTATTTTAGCGGCGGCGGCTACACCACAATTGTAGATTATGGCGTGAACACTAGTGTTATAAACTGCACCATCGAAAACGGTTATAATGGCTATCGTAACGGGGCTAACGGGGTACATGAGGTGAGTAATGCGGTAATTCGGGATTGTGCGTTTAATGATATGCATGGGGATGTTTTTTTGTGGGACTCTGGTGCTGCATATGCGCCTAATGTTATTCTCGATAATGTGAATGTGACCAATAACGATGACTTTGTTACGCCGGTTGGGTTTGTTATTCCCAATAATGCCACTGTGACAAACTGTAATGTTTTTGGGGGTGTGATGGGTTTTTCGTTTGCGACTGATGCGGGCCAGACAAGTGTTTTGCGCTCTTCGAATGTGTATGGTTCTTTGGAGCTTGGGGCACTGGAGTTTTGTAGCACTTTTGGGGGCACGGCGATAATTGATAACTGTTTTTTGCAGAATTTGGGTACGAGTGCTGTGTCTAGTTTGTTGCGTTATGATGGTAGTTTGGGGTCAAGCGCAATAACTTTGGTGAATAATACTTTGGAGGGGGCGAATTATTTCTCTATGACTGTTCTGGTAGGCTCATCTGAGGTTGGCACGCAGACTATGTATAATAATTTTGTTAATTTTTCTGCTCTTGGAGTGTTGCCGTCTCCTACTGTTGATTTGTTATTTAATGATTCGGTGTGTGGTAATTTTTGGGCTCACCCTGATGGGACGGGTTGGAGCCAAGTCAATGCGGATATGGATATGGATGGTATCATCGATGTGCCCTATGTGATAGGGATTACTACTAGCGGAAATTACACTGATTATTTGCCTCTTTCTGTCTATCCATTCGGTGCACAGCCGCCTACTCCTCCGACACCTACGCCTACTCCTACGCCTCCGCCTACGGTGCCTCCTACTTCTCCCCCAGGCAGCGGCGGCGGTGGAGGTGGATGGTTGCCTTCTCCGTCTCCCACCTCTCCTGCGGGGTCTGCACCTACTTCACCCCCCACCTGGTTAGGAGTCTATGGCAGCACCTGGCTGGTAATTCTGCTCGTTGTGCTGTTGCTTGTGGTAGTTTGTGCGGTTGCGTTGTGGAGTAGCCGCCGCTAAAGCCCCATTCTTTTCTTTTCTTTTTTGTTGGTTTTTTTCTTTTGTGTGGAGTGTAGACAGATATGAAGAAAATTTTTGTTTTAGGGTTGTGTACAATTCTATTTTCTAGTTTCTTCCTGATGCTCAATACCTCTACGGTGGAGGCTGCTGAAGTATGGACAGACATCACTCTGCCAGCCACGATCAATAGTAGCGGGTACTATCGCGTCACAAATAATTATGTTTGCACAACGGAAACCCCCGCACTAAATATCCGAGCCAACAATGTGGTAGTCAATGGAAATGGACGAACCATAACACAACAGAACACCGCCAACATGGGCATAATATATACTGACCGAGTAAATACGGTCATAGGCAACTTTAGCTTTAACATTCCAAACGCTAATCTCTATACTTGTTTTGTTGGCTGTGCTAATTTTAACGGGGTGGAGATTGGGAATTGTACGTTTCGAAATTCTGCTGGATACGCTATCACACTGTACGATGGCGCAAACAGTAAGATTTACAATTGTAGTTTTTCAGACAATCTAACAGGAAGCATAATGTTTGTACGCTGTACCAGTATAGGGGTGACTAATTGCACTTTCACAGAAAATGGACGCAACTGTATTTATCTGTCTCAATGTAGGGGGGTAGCTTTGCAGAATTTGCGCTTGTTAAAATTTAGCACAGTACACAGTGCTGTTTCAAATGTATATGTGAAAACTTGTAGTAATGTTACGGTTTTGGGTGCGTATTTTTCTGGTTATAGTTGTGTCAGTGTTGATGGCAGTGTAAATGTCGCGTCTGCTGATGTTGTTGTTACAAATTGTACGTTTGCAAACAGTTTAGGCATTGACGCACGGGATATCCAAAATTTTTCTGTGCAAGCCTGTACATTTCGAAATGCCTTGGATCGTGTTGGCATTTATTTTGGGAGCACAGCACAAACAGGTTCGACCGTAGGCCCGCTAACTTTGCGTGACAATTTTTTCAGCAACAATAACGCAACATTGTGGATAAGTGGTCCACGTGTTGTGGCGTATAATAATTATTTTGGGGATGATTTTATTTTCAGGTCCGGTTCTGTTTTGGGTGGCAGTAGCCAATTTAACATATCGCCCACTAATGGTGTTAGGATAACTGGGGGTGTGGGTCAGATTGGCGGTAATTTTTGGGCTAATTCTGCTGGTACGGGTTATTCGCAAACTGCTTCAAATATTGGGGGTGGCTTTGCAGCGCCCTATTCGCTGGGGCTTGGTCAAGTGGATAATTATCCTTTGGTTATGACGCAAGCTATTGTGCCTACGCCTACTCCTGGGCCTACATCTACAGCTACACCTACTCCTACGCCTGGCGGTGGCGGTGATGTGTCTCCCCCAGGTGGCGGCGGTGGGGGTTGGTGGCCGTCTCCGACTGTTACGACGGGGCCTTCTCCGTCTCCGTCGTCTCCTGGGTGGTGGGATAATTTGTTGAGTGCCCTGTGTCGGAACTGGTTGCTGATTCTGCTCATTGTACTGTTACTTGTGGTGGTTTGTGTGGTGGCGTTGTGGAGTAGACGGCGTTAACCTCTTTTTTGCTTTGCTTTTTTGTATTTTTTCTTTTGTATTGGCGGTATCTGATTTGGATGGAAATAAGCTTTGGTCTTTGGGTTTGTGTATTCTTTTAGTTTCTAGTTTCGGTTTAGTTTTTACTGCATCAACGGTGGAGGCTGCTGAAGTATGGGTAGACATCACTCTGCCAAATGTGATCACTAGCGCAGGGAACTATAATGTTTCTGCGGGATTTGCGAACACAGAACAGACAGCAGTGCTGATCATTTCTGCGGATAATGTCGTAGTCAATGGAAACGGCCACACCATAGAACAGGTGAACCCCAACGATGTAGGCGTTTTTGCAATGAAACCTGCCGGCGCATCAAACATTGTGATAGGCAACTTTAGTTTTACTATGCCCACAGGATTAAGCGGAAGTACGAACTTTATAAACTATGCAAATTTCGATGGCGTCGAAATTGGAAACTGTACGTTCCAAAACTCTGATGATTACGCCATACAACTATCGGGTGTAAATAGCTACATCTATAATTGCACTTTTGAGGGCAATATGAATGGGATAAATTATGGTGCGGTTAGTTCTGGGTCAGCTAATGGATTGTTGTCTGGTTGTGTGTTTGTGAATAATCGTTATTCGGATATTACGTGTCATTGTGATGGGATGGTTTTTGAGAATTTTGTGGGTTCGCAGGCAACTACGTTAGATGGGTGTAGTGATGTCGCGATTTTGGGTTCCAGTTTTACGGGTGAGGGATCCGTGAATGCCTATGATTGTACGGATGTAGTGGTTGATAATTGTACGTTTGTGGATAGTTATGGTGTTTTTGTTACGGATGTGCAGAATCTTTTGATTCAGCATAGTGTGTTTACGAATCATTCTTATTCGCCTATCATGCTCATGGGTTCTGGCCTTGGGCCGTTGACTTTGCATGATAATGTTTTCCTCGGCAACTCGGATAGCATGTCAATAGCGGGTCAGAATGTTTATGCGTATAATAATTATTTTGGAGATGATTTGGTCTTTGCGTCAAGTTCCGTTTTTGGTAGCGCCAGCAGTTTTAGCATTGAGCCCACTGACGGTGTTAGAATCACTGGTGGTATTGGTCAGATTGGCGGTAACTTTTGGGCTAATTCTACGGGAAACGGTTATTCGCAAATTGCCGAGGATGTTGGAGATGGATTTGCTGCCCCCTATACTATTGGGTTTGGGCAAGTTGATGAGTATCCTTTGGTTTTGACCGAGGCTATTTCTCCTCCGCCTACGCCTACTCCTACGCCTCCACCTACGGTGCCCCTTACCTTTCCCCCTGGCAGCGGCGGCGGTGGAGGTGGATGGTTGCCTTCTCCGTCTCCCACCTCTCCTGCTGGATCTGCACCTACTTCACCCCCCACCTGGTTAGGGATTTATTGTCACACTTGGTTGCTGATTCTGCTCGTTGTGCTGTTGCTGATTATCGTTTGTGCTGTTGCGTTGTGGAGTGATCGTCGCTAACTTTTCACAGCGACACCTTCTTCTGCCATGCCTGAACGTGAAACCTGAATACCCTCACCAACCCCGATTTTAACCGTAACGCCTACAGGTGTTTGTTTTTCTTTTTTCTTTTGTGTTGTCCTATGAATAAGTGTCAAGTTTCTGCGTTTAGTTTACTCATATGTTTGATGATGGGTTTGTTTGTGTGTTTTCCGTTTGCGGTGGGTGCAGATGAAACATTCACCATAACGAAGAGTGGGTCAACCTACACGTACACGAATGCAAATGGAGTAGTAACCACGGATACGCTGTTTGCCTCACGTCTGATTAATATGGCGATTTCGGATGCTCACGGAGTGCAAGGTGTTGTTCGTATTCAGGCGGGGACTTATGTTTTGAACGCATCGATTGTTCCCCAGTCAAATGTGCGGGTTCAGTGCGTTAATGACGCTATTTTCACCATCGAGGCACCTGCCTCTTTGGGAGATAGCCTTAGTATTATTTTAGCTACGGGCGCTTTGACAAATTTTAGTTGGGATGGTGGTGTGGTGGATGGTGCGAAGGGAAGTTTATTGGATCATCGGGGTTCGGGAACGTGGAACACCAATTTCTTCAAGTATTTTGGTATAGGTGTGTATAGTGATTATCCGTCGTCTAATGTGGTTTTTTCGAATGTGACGGTTAAGAATGTTATTGGGCAGGGTATTGCTTTGCGTCACTGTCAGAATAGTTGGGTGGTGCAATGTATGGTTGTGAATGCGGGGGATAATCCGATAACTTTGGATGTTGCTTCAGATCGATGTGTGGTAGAATATTGTACTGTGGAGGGCGGCCAAGATGTGGGCATTAACACTTGGAGCGCTACGAATTGTGTTATACGTAATAATCATGTGGAAAATGTTATGGGTTATTCGGCTTCGGATGCTAGTCATTGGGGTATAGCTAGCGAGTATAGCACGAACACTTCTATTGTCAATAATTATGTGTATGGGTGTGCGTATAATATTGTTGTAGGGGGTGCGGCGGCTGGTACGCATCGTACATTGGTTAGTGATAATACTGTGGTTGGGACTAGTATTACTAAGATTGGGATTGAAATTCAAGCTTCAGACAATACTTTGGTGCAGTATAATCATTTGATTAATTGTACGGATTATAAGAGTATTAGTACGTATGGGGGCAGTACGACTCATTTGTATTTGGTTAGGAATTTTTTGACGAATTCGTTGCCGGTGGATGGGGGTAATTTTCCCGAGTTGGATGGTCCGTATACGCCTTGGAGTGTGTTTAGTGGTTGGGAGGATAGTGGTGGCACAGATGTTACGGATAATGGGGTGTGGTTTGTTACTCATCCTGTAGCTGAAATTACGACGGTTGCGAACACAGGAAACTATGCGCTTTCGGTTACCAGTTCCCCCACGGATCTAGGTGGCTATGTAGGTCGATATCTATCGAAGCCTAGTGATCATGTGGTTGTTAGTTTTTTCTTTTCCTTTTCCGATTGGCCTGCCGAAAATAATCAGCGCAATGAGGTGATGCAGCTTCAGGGAAACGGGGTGACCGAGTATGCCGTTATATATTTCAAAAATGGCACTAACTGGTATATTGCGATAAATGACTATACTGCTGGTGCGTATTATGGGGTAAAACAGTTGGTTTTGTCGGCTGATTCATATTATAATATAACTTGTGAGTATGAGCGTGGCACCAGTGGACGTTATAAATTATATGTCTGGAACGAATTGGTGATAGATAGTGGGCCAATTGACAATTCGGCTGAAAACCCTATCAACGCAGTGTATTTGTTGGCGAGTTATGCGTATGGGGAGCATTGGGATTTTACCAATCATATCGATGATGTTTTTGTTATAACTGATTTTGCTTCGACTCCGAGTACGCTGACTATGAATGCGGTTTCGGGGGGTTCTACGGTGCCTGCGGCAGGATCCTATGAACTAAATAGTGGGTTGATAAATTTCACTGCTACTGCGAATAGTGGTTATGAGTTTCGGGGTTGGCTAATTGGTAGTCTCCTGTACCCTAGTGTTGATGCGGTGGTGGAGTTTCCGTTTTGGCAGGATACGTCTGTGACGCCGGTGTTTGTTGTGCCGTCTGGTGAGGTTGGGCCTTCGCCTACGCCTACTTCGCCAGGTGGCGGTGGTGGGGGTAGTGGTGGGGGTGGGGGTGGTGGGTCTGCGCCGTCTCCGTCTGGTACTGTGGGGCCTTCTCCGTCTCCGTCGTCTCCTGGGTGGTGGGATAATTTGTTGGATGCTCTGTGTCAGAATTGGTTGCTAATTCTGCTCATCATACTGTTACTTGTGGTGGTTTGTGTGGTGGCGTTGTGGAGTAGGCGGCGTTAATCTACTTTTCTTTTTTTGGAGGCATCAGTGTGAAAATTTTTAAGAGGGTTGTGTCGGTTGTGTTGGTTGGTTTGTTTTTGTCTTTGGGGTTTGTGGCTGTGGGTGATGTGGGAGTTGTGGGGGCCAAGGATGTTTTAGTTGCGCGGTATTCTATGGCGTATGTGTTTACGGGTAGTGTTTCTACGCAGATTAGTTATGTGGAGCGTACAAATGGTGCGGTACAAACAGTAGCGCCTAGCGGTTGGTTTAACCTAAACACCGATGGTACCCTACAAACGCCTGCGAATAGAGCTCAGTTTGTCACCCGTATGCATCAACTAGGTGTTCGCGTTGTCGTGTGTTTAAACAATCATTGGGATCAAACTACGGGTATCAATGCCTTAAATAACGCTAATCAACTGACCACTCAGCTAGCTAACTATATAGTGCAGTATGATTTGGATGGAATTAATGTGGATATTGAGAATGTGACTCCGGCGCAGAGAAATTTGTACACCCAGTTTATGTCGTTGCTCCGTAGTAAGGTGCCGGTGCATAAGGAGGTCTCGATTGCTGTGAGTGCTAACCCGTCGGGTAGCACTAGTGGGTGGCAAGGGTCATATGATTATGCTGGATTGAGTCAATATGTTGATTATTTTATGATTATGACCTATGATGAGCATTATGAGGGGGGGAGTGCGGGTTCAGTGTCTAGTATTGGTTTTGTTGAGAAATCTGTGCAGTATGCTTTAACTAAGACGGTTGCTAGTAAGATTGTGGTGGGGTTGCCTTTTTATGGGCGTTTGTGGAGTGTGGGGAATTCTAATATTCGTGGTTTAGATGCGACTAATGGTGATATTGATTTGCTTATGCTGACTTATCATGGTGTGGTTAGTTTTGATGTTGTGGTTCAGTCGGCGAGGTTGGAGTTTACTGTGCGGAGTGGGGATCCGTTGCTTTCTGTTCAGGGGGTGCGTTTGTCTGTTGGGAGTTATGTGGTGTGGTTTGAGGATGCTAGGCGTTGCAGGCTAAGATGGAGGTGGTGCAGCGTTATGATTTGAGGGGTGTGGGTGCGTGGGCTTTGGGTCAAGAGAATATGTCTATGTGGGGTAAGTATTTGCATTGGTTGAATGGTTGGTAAATCGGTCTTTTGTCTTCTGTAGGTGATAATGTTATTTTGTTAGGGACTCGTATTTGGCAGTTTGGGAAAAAAGGTGTTTGATTATTTTTTCGTTTAGTTGCGGCGAGACTTTTGGTTGTTTGCGTTTAGTTTACCCTATTTTTTAGACGTTTATTGAGTGTCAAGTTAATTCTGGGCTGCTTTAGTGCAAACTGCCGAATGTGAGTACTTAGCTAATTACTGACCATTACCCTTCCCTTGGCTGTTGCCGTTATTGTTACCATTACCTTGGTTATTGCCCTTGTTGCCACCATTACCATTACCTTGACCGTTGCCTTGGTTGTTATTGTTGTTGCCTTGGTTGTTATTGTTGTTGCCTTGGTTGTTATTGTTGTTGCCTTGGTTGTTAACCCTATAGCACTCAACAACCGAACCATACAAATCACCCGTGCCAGAAATTGTACCATCATTAAAGATTGTACCTGAACTGAATATTTTGTAGTGGTTGTCTATTGTGGCCTCGTTGATAATTGTGCCCCTGTTGGTTATTGTGCCCATGTTGGTTATTGTACCCTTATTGTAGATTTCGATGTAGTTGTTTATTGTGCCCTCATTGTTTATTGTGCCCCAGTTGTCTATTGTGCCCATGTTGTTTATTGTGCTATAGGCCCAGTTGTTTATTGTGCCCCAGTGGTTGTTTATTGTGCCCCAGTTGATTATTGTGTCCCCGTTGGTTATTGTGCCCTTATTGGTTATTGTGCCATAGTCCCAGTTGGTTATTGTGCCTTCATTGTATATTGTGCTGAAGTCTTCGTTGTTTATTGTGTTGTAGTTGTTTATTGTGTGGTAGTTGTTTATTGTGTTAACATTGGTTATTCTGCCCTCGTTGTTTATTATGTTCTCATTGTTTATTGCACCAATGTTGGTTATTGTGTCCATGTTGTATATTGTGCCCTTATTGGTTATTGTGCCCCAGTAGTTGCTTATTGTGTCCCAGTTGTTTATTATTTCAATGTTGTTTATTGTGTCCCAGTTGGTTATTGTGCCCCGGTTGTGTATTGCGAAGTTGTTGTTTATTGTGTCCCAGTTGGTTATTGTGCCCCGGTTGTGTATTGCGAAGTTGTTGTTTATTGTGTCCCAGTTGGTTATTATGCCATAGTTGTACATTTGGGTCCAGTTGGTTATTGTGCCCGTGTTAGTTATGCTGCCAGTGCCTTCGTTGTGTATGTCGCCCCTGTTGATTATTGTGTCCCTGTTGATTATTGTGCCCATGTTGTAAAGCACCACCACGTTGTTTATTGTGCCCTCATTGTTTATTGTGCCCCAGTTGTGTATTGCGAAGTTGTTGTTTATTGTGTCCCAGTTGTTTATTGTGCCCCAGTTGTGTATTGCGAAGTTGTTGTTGTTTATTGTGTCCCAGTTGTTTATTGTGCCCGTGTTAGTTATTGTGCGCTCATTGGTTATTGTGCCCCTGTTGGTTATTGTGCCCCTGTTGGTTATTGTGCCCTCATTGGTTATTGTGCCCTCATTGGTTATTGTGCCCTCATTGGTTATTGTGCCCTCATTGGTTATTGTGCCCTCATTGGTTATTGTGCCCTCATTGGTTATTGTGCCATAGTTGGAAATTCTACTTTGGACTGTTAAGGTAACACCAGAGTTGATTGTAATACTACTGGTAAATGCGATATCGGTGGTAAGTGTGATATCGTTTATATCAGGATTATTTAATGCATCTTGTAGTTCTTGGAAACTTGTTACTTCTATTGGGCCTGTTTCGGCTGTTGCGGTTCCTATCATAGATGTAATTGATAGTAGTATAAGGAGCATAGATAGCGTCATGATTGGTGCTGTGAATTTTTTAAATACTGTTTTTTTCATAATATATCATCCTGGCATTCAATAAATTGTAGGGGTGCATTTATTTTTTTGTATGTGTTTAGTTCACGATGATTGCGTGAATGTTTTTGATGGTGATTTTGATTGTCGCTGCCCTTCAGAAAGAAGGGTCGCTCAATCACATAAATTCGGGTTTTTCGCTGTTTTAGATGGGTAACGTAATGATCCCTCTTCTGTCTAAAACAACCGCCAAAGTCGCCTTCCTTCTAACATTCGGCAGTTTGCTATAAAGTTCTGTGAATTAGCGTGTTGGCATGTGGCTGAGTTGTGGTAGTCGCAGATTATGCCTGTGGGTGACTTGGGCTCTAGGTCAAGAAAACATAGCCATTTGGAGTAATTATGCTGCTTGGCTCAGAGGTTGGTAAGTCTGTCTCTACGTTTTCTGGCGGTCAAGATCATTTTTTGATGATCCATTGGCCTTTCTTTCGTGCTCTCACATGTTCAACAATACTTCGCGTTTTTAAAATTTTCAAATTACGATTAACATTGCGGTCATCAATACCTATACTTT
>Ga0123356_10001973_pt1 | contig 22192 bp, 21 predicted proteins | sample TergutEmb28metaG_2_FD_92546 | JGI IMG/M metagenome (GOLD analysis project Ga0123356, IMG submission 92546) | Embiratermes neotenicus P3 segment gut microbial communities from Petit-Saut dam, French Guiana - Emb289 P3 | ecosystem: Host-associated > Arthropoda: Insects > Digestive system > Gut ... | reverse complement strand
GTTGTCTCAAACCACCGTGACCTTTCCGATGTCGCGGAGTTCTACGGCGTTGACTTCCACCACATCCCGGTGACTCCTGACACAAAGCCCGAGGCCGAGGCGCAGTTGAAGACTCTCATCGCCGACCATGAGGTTGAGCTTGTGGTCCTGGCTCGCTACATGCAGATCCTGTCCGACTCCTTCTGCCAAGCTCTGAGCGGCAGAATCATCAACATTCACCACTCTTTCTTGCCGTCTTTTCGGGGCGCGCGTCCCTACGCACAGGCCCATGACCGTGGTGTCAAGCTGATCGGTGCTACCGCTCACTACGTCACCTCAGCCCTCGATGAGGGCCCGATCATTGAGCAGGACGTCGAGCGTTGCACCCACGCCGACACCATCGAAGACCTCGTCGCTCTGGGCGAGGATTTGGAGCGCCGAGCCCTGGCCCGAGCCGTCCGCTGGCACGCCGAACACCGCATCCTCCCCAACGAAGGCCGCACCGTCATCTTCCGCTAGCGCCTCAGCGCCGATTCCACGTCGTCTCCTACATAGCGCGGGGCGATTCATGTAGGAAACGGCGTTCAATCGGCCTCGGTGCGGGGCCGGGAGGGCCCGTGGTAGCGTTGTCGCACCTTTCTGTTGTGTGGGACCTAGTGAGAGATGGGGTAGCAGGGTGGCTGGGGCGCGTCGGATCGTACTGCGGAAAGCCTGGACAACGCGGCTCCTTCTCTTCGCGGGCGCCATCCTCACCCTGGACGGCATCTTCAACCTCTGGCTGTGGGAGAAGCTGGTGGGCGAGACCTGGTCTCCGCCGGGCGGCAGCATCTTGACTCACCTCGAAGGCTTCGTCTTCCTGGTTGTGGGCCTCATCCTCCTCGCAGCGGCCTACCTCCTGAGAGTGACCTGCACGGGCAGGAAGGTCACGGCCCAGGCAACTCTCACCGGGCGCGCCGCATTCAAGGCAGATGAGATCGATTTCGTCACCGTCGACCGGTTCATCTGGGAGAGGATCACCAAGATCGGCTTCAGGCCGGACTCGACCGTCGGACCTGTCCTGGTCCTCAAGGACGGGGGGCGCCGGTTCTGCCTCCAGCCTCTCGGGTACTCCCGCCTCGCCGCCGGCGGCAAAGCCAAAGCCGAGAACGCCGCCCGCCAGATCGCCGACCAGCTTCGCGTCCCCTTCGCCTGACCCGGTCGGCCGGCCCCCCACAAGGGGGCAGAAGTCACAAGTCCAGGTTTCGACGCAGCCACCCTCACCGACGTCCGGCGTTTGCCCTGGTCACAGGAGTGCCTGAATTTGCCGCGGGAGCCATGACCTGGACTTGTGACTTCTGCTCATGGGTTTGTGACTTCTGCTTGCTGGGGGGCGGACCTACCAGCGGTGTCACGCCCGCCGCTTTGACACAGCAGGCTGATACGACAACGCTCTAGGCATGACCTCTTCCGTTGCCGATGCCCTCGTGGTCGAGGGCGTCACCAAGGCTTACTCCGGGCGCATCGCCGTTGACCAGGTTTCCTTCGGTGTCCCCCGAGGTGTCCTCACCGGGTTTGTTGGCGGAAACGGCGCCGGCAAGACGACCACCATGCGCATCATCATGGGGGTCCTCGCCCAAGACGCCGGCCGCGTCTTCCTCGACGGCGAGCCCGTCACCCGCGCTGTCTCCTCCCGGTTCGGCTACATGCCGGAGGAGCGCGGCCTCTACCCCAAGGACTCCGCTGCCAGCCAAGTCGCCTACCTCGCCCAGCTCCACGGCGTCGACAAAGCCCAAGCTGAGGGCCGCGCCATCTCCCTCCTGGACCGCCTGGGCCTGAAGAAACGGGCCTACGACCCGGTCGAGACCCTCTCGCTCGGCAACCAGCAACGCGCCCAGATCGCCGCCGCGCTGGTCCACGACCCCGACGTCCTCATCCTCGACGAGCCCTTCTCCGGCCTCGACCCGCTCGCCGTCGAGAACGTCACCGCCCTGCTCGCCGAGTACACCGCCCGCGGGGCCGCCATCCTCTTCTCTTCCCACCAGCTTGACCTGGTAGAACGCATTACCGAAGACGTGGTCATCATCGCCGAAGGCCAGATTCGCGCCGCCGGCCGCCGCGACGACATCCTCGCGACCCGCGCCGGCTCCCGCTTCCGCCTCGCCGCCCCCGGCGACCTCACCTGGGTCCCCTCGGCCCCCGGAGTCGCCCCCACCGCCGTGGAGCCCGGCGTCATCGAATTCAGTGCGAACGATGACGCCGCCCAGCAAGTCCTTCGCCTCGCCCTCGACCGGGGCCACGTCACCTCGTTCGGGCCCGCCGTCCCCACGCTCGCCGAGGTCTTCAAGGACATCGTTCGCGACAGCGCCGAAGAGGAGGACGCACGATGAAGAGAAACAAGCAGGGACCGCGCCGCCCCTTCACGCCCGTTCCACTTCCCAAAGGGCGCTTCGACCCGCCGAACGCTCCGACATCCCGCCAGCTCATCGCCATCGTCGCCAAGCGTGAAGCCGGCAGCCTCCTGAGGTCCAAGGCATTTCGGATCTCGACCACGGTCATCATCGCTCTCGTCTTGGTCGCGTTCGTCGTCGTGGGAGTCATGTCCTCCTCGCCGTCGAGCAACGAGCCGACCTCGGGCCCGGCTCACGGCCCGGCCGGGCTCTTCTCCAGCGACTCGGGTCCCTTGGAGGTTGCGGCCGATGACGCCACTGCCCTCTTGCTGGCCGACAACCCCAACGTTGAACTCACCCCAGTGGCCGACGAGCAGGAGGCCCGCAGCCTCGTCGCCGACGGCACGGTCGCTGCTGCCGCCCTGACCAAAGCTGACGGCCACTACCTCCTCATCGCCGACACGACCGCGCCAGAAGCCCTGGTCGTGGCGTTGTCGACCTTCCCAGAGGTCGTTCTCCTCACCCCCGATTCCTACGACGAACTCCAGTCCTACCTAGCCCTCGTCCTGTTCGCCGTCCTGTTCGTTGTCGCAGCGTCCCTGTTTGGCAACCTCATTGCCCAGCGGAGCGTGGTGGAAAAGCAGACGAGGATCGTCGAGATCCTCCTCGCCGGAATGCCCGCCCGAGCGCTGCTGGCGGGAAAGGTTCTCGGCATCACCGCCGTGGCGGTCGGCCAGACAGCCTTGCTCACGGCCACAGTCTTCTTTGGATCCAGAGTCTCCGGGGTCACGGGGGTCTTCGGCGACCTCACCTTGCCCATGCTGTGGTACATCGCCTTCTTCACGCTGGGGTTCTTGCTCCTCGCGGCGATGTACGCCGGCACCGCGTCAATGGCTAGCCGCATGGAAGACGTCTCGGCCGCGGTGATGCCAGTCGTCCTCCTGATCGTGCTGCCCTACATCTTCGCCTTCTCCTTCGGACTTCAGCCAACCGGGCGGGCGATCATGTCCTTCATCCCGTTCACCGCGCCGATCGCAATGCCCTTCCGAGTCCTCGTCGACTCGGTTGCCCTGTGGGAGCCGCTGGTCTCGCTCGGCATCCTCGCGGTCTGCGCCATCGGACTAATCGCCCTGGCCGCCCGCATCTACGAGCGGTCAATCCTGCGCACCGGCGCCCGCCTCAAGCTCCTCCAGGCCCTCAAGGGCAAGTGATGGTTTCCATTGCGACGGTCAACGTCAACGGAGTTCGCGCCGCGCAACGCAAGGGAATGGCGGGGTGGCTCGCCAAGGCAGCTCCCGCCATCGTCTGCCTTCAAGAGGTCCGCGCGCCGGACGAACCGCTGGTCACAGCGCTGCCCGGCCGGGAAATCCACCACGACGAGTGTCTGATCAAAGGGAGGGCGGGAGTCGCCATCGGCACCGCACTCACGATGACGCAGCGCAGGGTGGGGCTGGGGCTCGCGGGGGACGTGAACACCGGGAGGTGGGTGGAGGCCGATGTCGAGATCCCCACTTGGGAGCGGCCCCTCACCGTGGTCTCGGCCTACGTTCACACCGGCGAGCTGGGAACCGAGAAGCAGGAGGCCAAGCACGCGTTCTTGGCGGCGATGACGCGGCGGCTGGGCGAGCTGGGGTCGGATCCGGAGGCGCTCGCGGTTGTCTGCGGTGACATCAACGTTGCCCACACCGAGAGGGACATTCGCAACTGGCGCGGGAATGTCGGCAAGCGCGGATTCACCGAACAGGAGCGTGCGCACCTGACGACGTGGTTTGACGAGCTGGGATGGGTGGATGTGGGGCGTCGGCTCGCCGGCGATGTGGACGGGCCCTACACGTGGTGGTCCTGGCGTGGGGGCGCGTTCGACCGGGACGTCGGCTGGCGGATCGACTACCACCTGGCAACGCCATCGTTGGCGTCGCTCGCTCGATCGGCCCGGGTGGACCGGGCGGCATCGTGGGACATGCGCTGGTCGGACCACGCTCCACTCGTGGTGGACTATCGCTGACATCTCGCGGCTGGTCAGGGCACCGTGCGGCGGATGCAACAATGGTGCCCGTGCCAGCCGACCGCCGCCGCGTTTTTTCCGGGATCCAACCCACCGCCGATTCCCTGCACATCGGCAACTACCTGGGAGCGGTCCGCAACTGGGTCACACTCCAGGAGACTCACGATTGTGTCTACTCGGTCGTCGATCTCCACGCCCTCACGGTCAACCCGAATCCCGCTGACATTCTGCGTCGCACCCGGGTGACCGCGGCGCAGCTGCTCGCTGCCGGGGTGGATCCCGACCGGTCGATCCTCTTTGTCCAGTCCCACGTTTCCGAACACGCCGAGCTCACCTGGCTGCTCAACTGCGTGACAGGCTTCGGCGAAGCCGGGCGGATGACCCAGTTCAAGGACAAGACCCAGAAGCAAGGCTCCGAAGGTGCCAACGTTGGCCTCTTCGACTACCCAATCCTCCAGGCGGCGGACATCCTCCTCTACGACGCCCATGCCGTGCCCGTCGGGGAGGACCAGCGCCAGCACCTCGAGCTCTCCCGCGATATCGCGATCCGGTTGAATTCGCGCCTGGGGGAAGGGACCGCCATCGTCCCCGAAGCGCTGATCACGGCGGCGACGGCCAAGATCTACGATCTGCAAAACCCGGGCGCGAAGATGTCGAAGACCGGCTCGCCCACCGGGATTCTTGAGCTGCTCGACGAGCCGAAGGTCCTGGCCAAGCGGGTGAAATCAGCGGTGACCGACACCGAGACCACGATCCGCTTTGACCCGGAGAACAAGCCCGGCGTCTCCAACTTGCTCTCGATCTACGGGGCTCTGACCAACCGCGCACCCGGCGACATTGCCGCAGAGTATGAAGGGAAAATGTACGGCCACCTCAAGGTGGATCTCGCCGAGGTCGTGGTCGAGACCTTCCGCCCGATCCGCGAAGGCGCCCAGGCGCTGTTAGCCGATCCCGACGAGCTTGACCGGATCCTAGCCCGCGGGGCTGAGCGCGCCCGCGAGATCGCAGGCCCGGTCTTCCGGCGGATCGCCAGCCGGTTTGGCCTGCTCGCGCCGGGTACGCCGGGTACGCCGTGTACGCCGGGCACGGGCGCGCGGAGCACGGGTGCGCGCTGATGGTCATTCCCTCCGCTGGCCCCGGCGAGCGCTGCATCGGCCTGGCCATCACCGTCCCCGAGCCGTGGGCTAGCCTCCTGCGCGACGCCCGCCTGAGCTTTGGCGATCCGGGCGCGAATCTGATTCCCCCGCACGTCACCCTGATTCCTCCCACCCTCGTTCCTGCGGACGATGACGGCGCGATCGGCGCCCTGGTGCGCGCGGCTTTGGCTTTGGTTGCGCCGTTTGGGCTGCGTTTGCGGGGGACGGCGAGTTTCAGACCGGTCTCTCCCGTGGTGTTTGTCGAGGTCGTCGAAGGGGCGTCGGAGTGTGCCGCGCTGTACGAGGCGGTCCACACCGGGCTCATGGAGCGGGAGCGGCCGTTCTGCTTTGTCCCTCATGTCACCGTGGCGCAAGAGGTCGCCGATTCTCTGCTTGACCAGGCACAGGAAGACCTAGCGGGGTTCGATGCCGCGTTTGTTGCCAACGAGGTTGATCTCTACGCCCAGGAGGAGTCCGGCGCCTGGCACCTCGTGGAGAGGTTCGCGCTGGGCACGGGGTTGGCTTCTCGCTGAGGAGCACGTCAGGGAGCCGGCCACCGCTGCGACACCCGGTTCTCGCGCCATGCCTCCCCGCTGAGTCCTGCCGCCCGGGCTACCGTGTGCCCATGACCACCGTCATCCCCGGTTTTCGCGCCATCATCCCGGCGGGCGGGGCGGGCACGCGATTGTGGCCGCTGTCCCGCCGATCGGAACCCAAGTTCCTGCGTGACTTCACCGGCTCGGGTCGCACCCTCATCCAGGCGACCTGGGACCGCCTCATGCCCCTGACCGGCCCCGATGGCATAGTCGTCGTGACGGGCCAAGCCCATGGGGCCGCCATCGTTCATCAACTCCCGGGAGGTGTGGAGATCCTCATCGAGCCTTCACCGCGGGACTCGATGGCGGCGATTGGCCTAGCTGCCGCGGTGTTGGAGCAGCGGGAAGCGGGCGTCATTGTCGGCTCCTTTGCGGCCGACCACGCGATCTCGGGGCGGTCGGAGTTTGGCGCGGCCGTAGGCGGGGCCGTCGAGGCCGCGCGCGAGGGCTACGTCGCCACGATCGGCATCGCGCCCACCGGCCCTTCCACCGCCTACGGCTACATCCACCTGGGAGAACCGCTGGTGGGGTTGGGGGCGCGGCGGGTCGCGGCGTTTGTGGAGAAACCATCCGCCTCGGTGGCGGCCGAGTATCTCGCGACGGGGGAGTACCGCTGGAATGCGGGGATGTTTGTTGCCCGCGCCGATGTCCTGCTGGACTCCCTCGCCCGGTATCGTCCCGCGCTGCACCAGGGGCTTCGCACCATCGCCGCCGCCTGGGACACGCCCGACCGCGCCCGCATCCTCGACGAGCAGTGGCCCGCGCTGGAAAAGGTGGCGATCGACCACGCGATCGCCGAGCCGCTGGCCGCTGACGGGGGAGTGGCGGTGATTCCCGCAGGCTTCGCCTGGGATGACGTGGGCGATTGGGACTCCGTTGCCCGTCTCCTGCCCGCAGGGGACGATGACGTCCGGCGGCTTGGTGAGGTCGGTCGCGTCCTGGCTGTGGATGCGCCCGGCGCGACGGTGGTGTCCACGACCGGTAGGGCGGTTGCGGTGGTCGGTGTGGAGGATGCTGTTGTCGTCGATATGGGCGACGTGGTGCTGGTGACCAGGCGCGATGCCGCCCAACAGGTCCGCGACCTACCCTCCGCCTTGGCCGCCGAGGGGGACTTGAGCCTGCTGTAGTGCCGCGTTCGGGTAACTCTTGACGCTGCGTGGGGTATCTCGTCTGTCGCGACATGCACGTCCCGCATAAGTATTCCGCGTTGTCAATGGGGGTAGTCTGGACCCTAAGGAATGCCCCCCGACCCCAGCCGCAGCCTGGTAGGCAACTGGTGCCCCAGCCTGGGCGAAGAAGCGAGACTCACCGATGGACCACGCGCGAACTGACGCACCCACCGACCCCACAGGCGTCAATCCTCCGTCCCACCCCTCAACCCCCCTCATCCCTCTCCCCGAACAAACCCTCCCACCCGATGCGGAAGTGGACTCGCCCGAGCCGCCATCCTTGTCCGGCCCTGCCCCCGGCGTGGATTCTCCCGTGCTGGGCCCCGACGAGCATGACGATTTGCTCCCTGAGTGGGGTGGTGAGGGTGAGGAGTTCTCGTATCTTGCTGCGGAGGTGGATTCCGCTGCCGCGTCCCACCTCACCTCCGGCGTGGAATCTCCGGCTCCGGTCTCCGGCGAGTGGAGTGGTGAGGGTGAGGAGTTCTCGTATCTTGCCGCGGAGTTGGAATCCCCGGTTCCCCCTCCCCCTGCTCCGGCCGACACCGCTGCAGTTCGACGAGGCCGTGCGGCTCTCGGCGAGGTCATCCTCTCCGCCCACCGCATCGCGGTTGTCGACAACGGCCGGTTCACCCTCGCCGACCTCTCCTTTGACCTGCGCGAACACGAGGTCGCTGCCCTTGTCGGCCCCGGCGCCGAGCGCCTCGCGCAGCTCCTGGCTGGAAGAGCAAAACCGCTGGTCGGACGGCTCAGCGGTCCCGGTTGGAGCAGCCCGCTACCCACGGCTCCTGCCGCGTTTAACCCGCGTCCCCACGAGACCGTGACCGCCAACCTCGCCCTTGTCCACACTGCAGCAGGGAACCCATTTCCGGTCGACGCTGCCTGGGAGATGGCGAGTCTCTTCGGTCTGGAGGCGGCGGGAGAGACCAAGGTCAGGAACCTCGATCCCGATGAGCACCGCCTTCTTGTCCTCGCGGCTTCGTTGAGTCGAAGCAGTGGCGTGTGCGTGGTGTCAAGGCCGACTGACGGCCTGGAAGGCGCCCAGGCGGCGGCGGCCGAGTTCGGGATCACCGAGCTCGCATCCCACGCGGGACGTGCCTTCTTCCTCCTGCCGGCGAGCCCCGAGGAGGCCGAGGCAATCGCGACAACCATCATGCGAGTCGAACGTGAGGTGACGCTTCACCAGGGCCTCGACGACTTCGTCCGCGAACACGGTCCTGCCGCGCGCATCGCGGTGGTGGCGCGAAGCGTCGGGGAAGTGCACCTCCTGGTTGCCATTTGCCAGCACCTCGGTTTCTTGGATACCGCCGTTGACCTGCCTGCGCGCCGCATGACGGCGATCGCTCCTGCCGGTCCCGACGACCTGGTTCACCTCGTGGACCGAGCCAAGGCGGCCGACATCGCGATCGTCTCCGTCGCCCTCACCGCGCCCACCCTCGCCGAAGCCCTAGTGGCCAGGTTCCAGTAGCGTTCGCCGCCCCCAATCCTCCGATCGAAGGTCGTTTCGCTGAATTCTCCTCCCCGGAATTCAGCGAAACGACCTTCTATCGGCGGGGGTGGGGTCCGCCAGCGTTGCCTGGGGAGGAAGGCCCTACGATGGAGCGATGAGCACGCCGCCAGCGCCCCAGAGACAGCGTCCCCCTGCGAGGATGCGCGGCATGTGGGTGATGGTGGGAATCGGTGTCGTTCTGGCGGTACTCGCGACCTTCATCATGTCAAGTGACCATCCCATGTCTGCGACAGATGAGCCCATCGCCCCGACCGGCCCAACGCACGACCCAATCCCCGACTCAATCCCCGAGCAGATCCCCGACCCGGGCACCGACCAGGCCCCCGACACCGACCCCGCCCTCACCCCCGAATCCGCCGACACAACACCAACCCCCACCTCCACCGAACCCCAAGAACCCAAGACCCTGACCACCCGGTTTCTAGTCGCAGGCATGACCTTCTGGGGGCGCTACGTTGACGACTGGTCTAACGCCTCGGACCTGGGGATCGAGTACCCCTTCTCCCTGCTCCACACCCTCAAGCGCGATCGCTACGACGCTTGGATCGCGGGACTCGAGTGTCCTACCGTCCCCAACCTCACCCTCTCCTCGGCCGACCAGGAAGCCACCCTCACCTTCAACTGCCCGCCGAAGTACCTCACGGAGGCAGCCCGCTGGTTCACGGCCTACACCCTGGCGAACAACCACACCGACAACCAGGGCACCAAAGGCTTCGCCACGACAAAGAAGCAGCTGACCAAGCACGGAATCCAATACTTCGGCCACTACGATCCGAACCAGCTCGAGGACCTCTGCGGCATCGTCACCATCCCCGCAACGATCGGCTACGACGAGACTGAACTCCCGTCATCGGCCGAGGAACGCGAGGTGAACGCGAGCATTCCCCTGGTCATGTGTGGCTACCACGGCCTCTTCCAAATCCCCAGCCAAGAGTCGATTGACGTCGTCACGCGCTACAAGGACGTCCTGCCCGTCATCGCCCTCCCGCATATGGGGGCCGAGTACGTCGCCGCAGCCGACCAGATCAAGACCCGCACCTACCACGCCCTCATCGACGCCGGCGCTGACATGGTCCTTGGCGACCACCCTCACTGGATCCAGCCCTCGGAGGTCTACCAGGGCAAGCTCATCGTCTACTCCCTTGGCAATTTCATGTTTGACCAGCAGTCGGACCGTGAACGCACCCGCTCGGCCGCGATCGACATCACCGCCCGCTCGACAGACCCGGAGGCGATCGCCGGCTGGACCGCCCTCGCGGAAACCTGCCGTGACCAGGGACCCGACGTCTGTGTAGAGCTCGCCCGCGAGCAGGGCCTGCCCCGCCTGACCCTCGACTACACCTTCCGCCTCGTCGGCACCTCCGACGCCGATCGCCGCGCCCACAAAGCCTCCGCCTCCGAACTCGCCGAGATCAAAGATCGCCTCAACTGGTCGCGCACGATGGCGGACCTCACCTAACCCGCCCCAGCCCCGCCCCGATTCCACGTCCTCTCGTACATTCCTCCGTCCCCAAAACGTTCGAGACGGCGTTCGATCACACCCCGCCGTTCACCTCTCAGGGAACACGCCGCCCGACGTACGTTGCCTCCTGCGTGGAGTACTTGTGGCCTTTCGGATGCCCCGTCGCCCAAGGGCGCGTAGGGTATTGCAGCGTGCAGGACTTTCCCGACCAGGCCATGGCGTTGGCGCAGGAGCAGCGTGAGGCGATTCGCGCCATCGTGCGCGATGTCACTCCGCGACTCATTGAGGTGCGCCGCGACATCCACCGCCATCCCGAGGTGGCCCACCACGAAGCGAGGACAACCTCCCTGGTGATGGCGCGGCTGAAGGAGGCGGGGCTGGCGCCGCGGCGCCTCCCGGGAACGGGGCTGACCTGCGATCTTGGGCCGGACGGGCCCTCCCGTTTGGCGATTCGTGCGGATCTGGACGCGCTGCCGGTTCAGGACCGCACGGGCACGCCTCACGCGTCGACGGTCGATGGCGTGGCTCACGCCTGCGGGCATGACGCCCACGTGGCCTGCGCGTTGGGGGCGGGGCTTGCGCTGGCGGAGCTGGATCGGCGCGGGCTGCTGCCGGGCCCGATTCGCCTGATCTTCCAGCCGGCGGAGGAGGTTCATCCCTCGGGCGCCCTGAAAGTGATCGCGGCCGGGGCGTTGGACGATGTAGCGGCGATCATCGCGCTGCACTGCGACCCGCGCTACGAGGCTGGCACCATCGCAATCCGGCCGGGTCCCATCACCTCGGCCTCCGACCAGGTCACGATTTACGCATATGGCGACGGTGGACACACGTCTCGGCCTCATCTGACTCAGGACCTGGTGTTTGCGACGGGGCAGATCGTGGTCCAGCTGCCCGCCGTGCTTGACCGGCGACTCGACCCGCGCTCCGGGGCGAACCTCACGTGGGGAGCCGTCCACGCGGGCTCGGTCCACAACGCGATTCCCGGCTCGGCCGTGATCGAAGGCACCCTGCGTGTCCTGGACGTCCGCGCCTGGGAGGAGGCGAGCCAGGTCCTGGCCGACGCTGTTACGCACATCGCCAAGCCCTACGGCGTGCGCACCGAGGTGCGACATGAGCGTGGAGTCCCACCGGTCGACAACGAGCCCGGCATGGCCAGCCTTGTCGCCGCGGCCGGCCGCCTCATGCTAGGCGAGGGAGGCGTCGGCGTCGCCGAGCAGTCGCTGGGAGGCGAGGATTTCGCCTGGTACACCCAGAAAATCCCCGGCGCCCTAGTCCGACTGGGGACGATGGCGCCCGGCGGCCCAGAATACGACCTCCACCAGGGCGACTTCGACATCGACGAAGCAGCGATCCCCGTCGGCACCGAAGTCTTTGTCGCCACCGCCGTCGCCTATGCCTCCGGCGCCCGCGGGTAACACTGGCCGTGTCCCCGGTCGGGGGTAGGGTCGGGGGCGTGACGGTCTTTCCGACGGGGATTCCCCGCTTGCCGAAGGTGGTTCTCCACGACCACCTAGATGGTGGGCTGCGCGTCGAGACCCTCTGGGAGCTCGCTGAGCAGGCCGGACACCGTCTCCCGGGCGAGGATCCGGCGGCGGTCGGGGACTGGATTGCTGACGCGGCTGCGGCCGGGTCGCTGGCCGCGTACCTCGCGACCTTCGAGCACACGCTCGCCGTCATGCAGACGGCTGAGTCCCTAGCGCGAGTCGCCCGCGAAGCCGTTCTAGATCTTGCGGACGATGGCGTCGCCTATGCCGAGCTTCGATTCGCGCCTGAGCAGCATGGTCGGGCTGGGATGACACTTGACCAGGCCATCGATGCGGTGCTGGCGGGGCTGGGTGAGGGAGAGGCTGAGGCGGCGGCGCAGGGTTGCCACATCACGGCTCGGGCGATCACCTGTGCGATGCGCCAGGCGGACCGGTCGCTTGAGGTGGCCGAGGCGGCGCTGCGGTTCCGCGGGCGCGGGGTCGTGGGATTCGACATCGCGGGACCGGAGGCGGGATTCCCGCCCAGGCGGCATGCGGCGGCGTTTGCCCTGCTCCGCGAGGCTGAGTTCCCGTTCACGATCCATGCGGGCGAGGCCGACGGGGTGGAGTCAATCCGCGAGGCCGTGGAGGAGATGGGTGCGGCGCGTGTTGGGCATGGGGTGCGGATTATTGAGGACATCTCGGGGATCGGGCCGGGGGCTGGGGTTGGGGTGCGGTTTGGGCAGCTGTCTGGGTCGGGGAGGCGGTTTGGGGGATTGTCGCGGGTGGGGGACGGGGTAGAGGTGCGCTCTGGGACTCTTACGGAGCCGGGGGTGGACACTGAACCTGCTGTCCTCGGCCCGGTCGCGTCGCTGCTGCTCACGAGGGGGATCGCCCTGGAAATGTGCCCGACCTCGAACCTGCACACAGGCGCCGCCTCGTCGATTGACACCCACCCGATCTCCGCGCTGAAGCGCCTGGGATTCGCCGTCACCCTAAACACCGATAACCGCCTGATGTCCGACACGACCATGAGCCGCGAGATCACCCTGCTCCTGGTCGAGGCCAACTGGTCCATGCTCGACTTCAAGGATGTCGCCATCACCGCCGCCCACGCCGCCTTCCTCCCCCCCGACGAGCGCCAAGACCTAGTCGCCAGAATCACCGCCGCCTACTGAAAAAGCAGCTCGCCGCCCCGCTGTGCGGTGCAGAGGACTACGTTGTGCTAGTCTTGTCTTACGGTAAGACGATTGGAGGTGGACGGTGAGTACGGTACTGGTGAACGGGCGGATCGATGCGCAGGTGAAGCGGGATGCGGAGGCGGTCTTGGCTTCTGTTCGCAGCACACCCTCCCGGGCTATTCGTGACCTTTTCGAGTACATCGCTCGGGAGCAGCGCCTGCCTGCCTACGAGGTGGAAGCCGCACAAGGCGCGGCACACGCAGACCGCGAGAGACGGCTGGCCCTGCTCGAGACCATCGCCGGCATCTCCCACTCCCCGGCCATCACCAGCGACGACGACGCGGCGGCCCTTCTGGACGCGGAGCTGAGGCGGAGGCATGGCTAGGGCGGTCCTTGACACGAACGTGCTGCTGGATTACCTCGATAGCGCCCGGCCCGAGCACGCCACAGCGACAGAGGTCGTCCGCGCGCTCACCTTGCAGGGGGTAGGCCTGTGCGTGCCAGCAACCTCGCTGAAAGACGTCTACTACATCCTGACTCGCGTCGCTGGCGAACCCGTCGCCCGCCAGGCCGTCCGAGTGCTTGTGCGGGCCACATCAGTGCTGACCATTGATGAAACCACCTGCCGCGACGCCCTGGAGTCCAACGAGCCCGACTTCGAGGACGGTCTGATCCTTGCGAGCGCCCTGGCCGCTGGAGCTCGCTGGATCGTGACCCGAGACGGCGCAGCCTTCGCCCATGGCCCCGTAGAAGCCATCAGCCCCAGCAACCTCCTCGCCCACCTGGCCCCCTAGAGAGACGCTCTCGCCAGCCAGTTAGGGGGCTAGGGAGGGGGTGGGGGTTACGGGGAGGGGGGGTGCGGTGGCCATGCCGTAGTCGGCCATGCAGAGGAATCCCGGTGGTCGGCCTTCTTGGGGGGGAAGGGGGAGGAGGGCAGGAGTGTAGTCGGTCCGGTCCCTGTTGGGGTTCTTGCCGGTCACGGTCTCGGCGATGTCCACGCATTCGATGTAGGCGGCTGCGCCGTCCTTGGGCTCTGCTGTGGCGAAGGCTTTGGTGAACCCCATCACATAGACGCGGTGAGGCTCGGAGCAGGGAACGAACTTGACCTTGTCGACGATGTCGTCTTCGGGGAGTCCTAGGATGCAGTCACCCGCCTGCGCGAACCGAATCGAGGCATTGACCGTCTCAACAATTGCGCCGTCCGGCGAGCGGACGATTTCCGGTTCGACCCTGGGCTTGTTCCCTGCCCTCATGAAGATGCCAACGCCGATGGCAAAGAGGATGCCGACGACCACCCACATGGTGATCTTGTCACGGCGCGGCGAGTCGTCGGAGCTTCGGAACCAGTCGACGAAGCGGCGCCAGAGCCTGTAGAAACCCATCAGAGCCAGGTGAAGAGTTTGTCGCCTGCCGCCACGACGCTGCCGGGCTCGACGAGGGGGACGATGGCGTCCGGCGGGGCCTGGAGGCCGATGACCGGTGAGATGGCGCTCAGGTTCTTCGCCCTTACGTCGGCGGGGGACCAGGCCACCATCTCGTGTCCGGCATCCACGACCTCCTTCTCCTCGACGCGGAGGTCAAATCCTTCGCCGGAGAGCTTGACGGTGTTGATGCCGAGGTGGAAGAGGACTCCGCGCTCGGCGGCAGCCTCAATCACGGCAGCGTGGGGGTGGACTTTGACCACCTTGCCTGCGACGGGTGCGATCGCGACGCTCGGCTCGTCGCCGGGGTCAATGGCACACCCGGCGCCGACGATTCCGGCGGCGAAGACCTCGTCGGGGACGTCGGAGAGGAGAAGGACCGTACCAGCGATAGGGGCTAGGACGGTCAGGCTCACCTCAAGTCCTCGATGTCCTCGCACAGATTCTCGGCCTCGGGTCCGACGACGACCTGGATGATGGTGCCAGACGACGTGATGCCGAAGGCTCCTGCCGCCATCAGGCCTGGCTCGTCAACCTTCGACGGGTCGACGACCTGCACGCGAAGCCGCGTGATGCACGGTTCCATCTCGGCGATGTTGTCGTTGCCGCCCAGGGCCTTGAGGATCTTCTCAGCCTTGCTCATGTGTTTCTCGTTTCGTTGGTACCCCGGAGCCTCGGCGACTGGGTTGCCGATCCAGGCCTCCCGGGAGTGTTAGTGGTCTAGATTACCCAGACCCACGAGGTCTATGTCAAGAAACGCCCGGTTCTTTCCGGGATTCTCCCTCGGCGGAGGTCCGATGCCAGGTCAGATCCCCGAGTTCGGCGGCCAGAGCGTCGGCGCGGGGGCCAAGCACGAGCTGCACTGCGGCCCCTCGTTGGACCACGCCGTGGCAGCCGGCGTGTCTAAGGCCTGTCGGATCGAGGAGCCCTTCATCAGCCACGATGACACGCATCCTCGTGACGCAGGGTTCGATCTCGAGGATGTTGTCGCTTCCTCCGAGGCCTTGGAGGATGTCTTGAGCTCGGATGGTCATCGACGTACTTCCTTGGTCAATTGGGGGCCAGGCGCGGGTTTGGCTCCCTCGGCACGGGTGTCGGCGCGCAGCGACGCCGGGGTGGGCACCGACGGTTTGGGGGCCAAGAGAGGCACCCACAGGGTGTAGCGGTCGGCTCGGTAAACAGATCGGTTGAAGCACAGCGCCTTGTCGAGAGAGAAGGTGCGTCGGGCGATCCTCAGGACCGCGCGCAGAGGCTCGATCCCGAGGTGGTCGGCTTCGTCTTGGGAGGCCTCGTCGGCATCGACCATGTCCTCGCCCCATTCGGGGGCGAATCCACGCTCGGTCATGGCCACGTAGACGGAGGTCGGTGGGACGGGATCGAAGAGGCCGGGGATCAGAGAGGTTGGGATCCAGTCTTCGCTCAGGGCGAGAGGTTCGCCATCGGCCAACCTGAGGCGGTAGAGATAGAAGGTAGCGTCCGTCGGGGCGAGGTTGAGCATGTCGGCAATGTCGGGCGGTGGGATCCGGGTGTCGGCGGACAACAGGCGCGAGGACGGGGCCATCTTCCTGCGTCCCATCTCTTCTCCGAAGGAGGTCAGGCGCACCTGGAGGTCCACCTTCGGCTGGGCCACGAAGGTTCCCTTGCCTTGGACTCTTTCGAGGATGCCCTCGACGACGAGGGCGTCCACTGCCTGCCGGACGGTCATGCGCGCGACGCCGAACTGGGTGCACAGCTCGCGCTCGGAGGGGATGGCTTCGCCGACAGCGAGCTGGTGAGTGGCTTGGGCTCGCAGGTAGTTGCGGACCTGGATGTACTTCACTCCCAACCCCCTCCTACCAGAGGGTTGTGTCCCGTCGCTCGTCGCGGTCTGCATCGGGCTCAGTCTACGTCTAGGACCGCTGTCAGTTGGCGGCGGAGATCATGTTGGTGTCGCTCGGCGGGCTCGCCTTGACACGGGAGGCCTCTCGCACCTAAGTTGTGAACATCTGGTATAGACATCTCCATGATGTCTACACCATGGCCCACCCGGGCCAGACACAACTTCCAAGTCTCGACGAGGAGTCAGTGACAATGACCACTGCAACTGCCGGGTCCGCCAAGGGCGGGTCCGCGCTCGCATCACTCCAGCGCATTGGGCGCTCTCTTATGCTTCCTGTCGCGTCGCTGCCGGCCGCTGGCCTGCTGCTTCGCTTCGGCCAGCCCGACATGTTGGGCGCCGACGGACTCGGCAAGCATGCCGGCGAATGGCTGAACCAAGTCGCCGGCGTCCTTGCCACCGCCGGTGACGCCATCTTTGGCAACCTGGCCTTGATCTTCGCGATGGGTGTCGCCATCGGCATGTCGAAGAAGGCTGAGGGGCCGACGGCCCTCGCAGCCGCGATCGGCTACTTCGTGTTTACGAACGTGACGAAGGTGCTCTCCAAGCCCGACGCCACGGTCAACTACGGGGTGCTCGGCGGCATCATCATGGGTGTCATCGCGGCCAAGCTCTACGACCGGTACTACCGCAAGAAGTTGCCTGTCTTCTTGGCCTTCTTCGGCGGTCGGCGCTTCGTGCCGATCATCACGGCCTTCGTTGCCGTGTTCGTGGGCATCCTGTTGGCCAACATCTATCCGGCCTTCGACTGGCTCATCAAGAAGGTCTCGGACGGTGTGACTGGCAACGTCATCGTCGGCGGCCTGATCTTCGGCACGCTGAACCGTCTGCTCATCCCCTTCGGCCTGCACCACATCCTCAACTCGATGCCGTGGATGCAGTTCGGAGAGTGGGAGTGGGAGGGCGAGGTCTACAACGGCGATATCCCGCGCTTCCTCCACCACGATCCTTCGGCTGGAACCTTCCAGACGGGCTTCTTCCCCATCATGATGTTCGCCCTGCCAGCAGCAGCTCTAGCCTTCTGGCACACGGCCAATCCTGAGAATCGCAAGGCTGTCGGCGGCATCATGATTGGTGCCTCGCTCACCGCGTTCCTCACCGGCATCACCGAGCCGATCGAGTTCTCGTTCGTCTACATCGCGTTCCCGCTGTACTGCGTGCACGCGGTGCTGACCGGTATCTCACTGGCGGTCTGCAACGCCTTGGACCTCCATCAAGGCTTCTCCTTCTCTGCGGGAGCGACAGACTTCCTACTGAACTGGACGATCGCGACAAAGCCGCTCCTCATCCTGCTCGTCGGCGTCGTGTTCGCCGTGATCTACTACTTCCTCTTCCGCTTCGTCATCACGAAGTTCAACCTCAAGACCCCCGGTCGCGAGGAAGGGGATGCCGAGAACGCGGCACTGTCGATCATCGACCAGCCGATGGACAAGGCACCGTCCGGAGCCTAGCTTCCTATGCCGACCGCACAAGGTCTGGGTGTAAGCCCCGGCCTGGCTCATGCCACAGCCGCATGCATGCGGCGTGGAAGCGAACCGGTCCCCGGCGCCCTCCTGGCGCCGGGGACCGACCCCGCTGTGGCGGTCGAACGACTTCAGGGGGCGGCCGAGGCCGTTGCCTGCAAGCTCGAGCAGATCGCCTGCGAGTCCGAGGGGTCGGCGTCTGAGGTCCTTGAGGCCACAGCACTCATCGCAAGGGACCCCAGTCTCCTCACGGCGGCTGGGGACCTTGTCATGTGTGAGAACCTCTCGCCCGATCGGGCCATCTGGGAGGCCTGCGAGGGCGTAGCCTCCCAGTTTGAGGCGATCGGCGGCCTCATGGCCGAGAGAGTCACCGACGTTCGCGACGTTCGCGATCGCATCATCGCCCACGTGACGGGGCAGGGCGATGTGGGCATTCCTGAGAGGCCCGAACCCTTCATCCTCGTCGCAACCGACCTAGCTCCCGCCGATACCGCCCGGCTCGACCCCGCCTGGATCTTGGGCATCGTGACTCGCGACGGCGGAGCCACCTCCCACACGGCCATCGTCGCCCGCGAGCGAGGCATCCCAGCTGTCCTGGGACTCGCCGAAGCCGAGGAGATTACCGACGGGGTCGACCTGCTGATCGACGGCACCAAGGGGACAGTCGTCATCGGCCCCACCAAAGCGCAGGTGCGCGACGCCGAAGCCAAGGCGAAAGCGCGGGCTGCCCGGAGCTTCTCCGGCAAGGGCCATACGGCTGACGGCCACCGAATCAAACTCCTCGCCAACATTGGCGACGCTCGGGGCGCCGAAGCGGCTGCTGCCGGCGGAGCAGAGGGGGTGGGCCTGTTCCGGACCGAGGTTGCCTTCCTCGGCAGAACCGACGCGCCCACCGTTAACGAGCAGGCGCGCGAGTATCGCCGCGTCATCGAAATCTTCGAGGGCAAGACCGTCACGATCCGCACCCTCGACGCGGGGGCTGACAAGCCCCTCCCCTTCCTCCACATGCCCCCCGAGGAGAACCCAGCCCTCGGAGTCCGGGGCCTAAGAATCGCTGAACTCCATCCGACCATCCTTGACGACCAGCTCGCTGCGATCGCGATGGCTTGCGATGGAGTCGACACCGAGGTCCGCGTCATGGCCCCGCTCGTCGCGAGCGTGGGAGACGCCGCCCGGTTCAAGGACGCCTGTACGCGCCACGGCATCGACGAGTCGGGGGTCATGGTCGAGGTGCCCTCAGCGGCCATCATGGCCAAAGAGATCCTCGCCGTCGCGAGTTTCGCGTCGATCGGAACCAACGACCTGACCCAATACGTCATGGCGGCTGATCGGATGAACGCGCCGCTCGCGAAGTACATTGATGCCTTCCACCCTGCGGTCCTGCGTATGGTCGCCCAGGTCTGCCAGGGCGGCGCGGCCAATGGCCGGCCAGTCGGGGTCTGCGGAGAGTCCGCGGCCAACCCGGCGCTCGCGGTCGTCTTCGCGGGACTGGGCATTGCCTCCCTGTCGATGGCTGTGGTCTCACTGCCTGATGTAGCGCACGTTCTCGCATCGACAACGATGGAGCAGTGCCGTAGGCTCGCTCATGCCGCGCTGGACTGCGCGACGGCCGATGAGGCTCGCCGGATCGTCACCGAAGGGCTTCCGGTTCTCGCCGACCTGGACTAGCTCGAAAGGAACGTAAGCGACGTGGAACGCCAGATCATCGTCAAGGCCAAGGACGGCCTCCACGCCCGACCAGCCGCCATCTTCGTCAAGGCCGCGAGCGACGTCGGATCGCCCGTGACGATTGGGATGGCGGGGCAGACCCCTGTCCCCGCGAACTCCATTCTCGCCGTCATGGGACTCGGAGTCCGCTGCGGCGACACCGTGATTCTCTCCTCTGAGAGCGAGCAAGCCCTAGATGTGCTCGACGGCTTGCTGTCCCATGTGGAAGAATAGGCGACTCATCCAGCCGCTTAGTGGGGGGTAGGACACCCTCCAGTCCACCAAAGGTGGTGCTATCAATGACACGACGTTGGGGGCGCCCATGGGCCCTCGTCTTTTCGGCTGCGGTTTCGGTGAGTCTCATGGCAATGGCCCCTGCCGGAGGGGCCGTGACGGATGATCCCGTGGACCGCGCCCTCGCCAAGGAACTGGGCCTTGTTCCGTTGCCCGCTCAACTCGAGCGGATCGGGCCGGGACGCTTCACGTTGACCGAGGAGTCCAAGTTCATCCCCAACGGGAACGAGGCGGCTCGTATCGCGGAACTCACGGCCGAGCCGCTACGTGTGGCCACTGGCTTCCCGCTTCCCGTCGACATGGTGACGCCGTCCCCTGGTCCCCACGACATCGCCTTCTCCATCAGCTCTTCCTGGTCATTCGATGGTGTTGACGCCTTTGACATCGAAGGGGATAACGAGGCCTATCACCTCATGGCGCGGGGCGTGGGGCTCGCTCTGAGATCACCGTCGGGCCACGGGCTGTGGAATGGCGCCCAAACACTCAAGCAGCTCTTCCCCGTCGCCATGAACGCGCCCCGAGCCGTCAATGCTGAGTGGACCATTCCTGAGATCAACATCTACGACGGACCTCGTTTCGCCTGGCGTGGCACCATGCTCGACACGGCCCGCTCCTGGTACAACCCCGATGAGGTCAAGAAGTACATCGACGCGATCTCCGAGTACAAGGTCTCCGTTCTTCATCTTCACCTGGCCGATGATCAGGGATGGCGGATCGAGATCACCAACGAGGGCAAAGAACCCGGCGACCCCATCGACTACACGCTCCTTGCCAGCGTCGGCGGATCAACGGCGATGACGGAACTCGGAATGGACGGCGAGGCGGGACACGCGGGGTTCTTCACCCAGGAGGACTACCAGGACATCGTTGCCTACGCGGCAGATCGATTTGTAACGGTCATCCCCGAGATTGACCTCCCGGGTCATACCAATTCGGCCCTCCACTCGATCCCGCAGCTCAACACCGAAGGATCAAGCTGGAAGGCCTACCACGACACGCCAGGCCGCTGGGACCCCCCCGGGGTGGAACCCGTCGCGGGCGAGTCGACGGTCGCCCACAACGGAACCGGGATCGTCGGCTATTCCTACCTTGACCCCGATTCACCCCTGACCTTCACGTTCATCCGTCACGTCCTGACCCAGATCCGGGACATGACGGGCGGCAAGTACCTGGGCATGGGCGGCGACGAGGTGAGCTCCTACACCTCCCGGTACGGCAGCGCCCGGTGGACAGAGGTCGTCACAAAGATCTCCGACATCATCCACGACCTGGGCATGAGGGCCTTCGGCTGGAGTGAGATCGCGGACGGGAAGCTCAACCCCGAGGACGCCATCCAGTTCTGGAGCCCCTCGCAATCCCTGGTCAACGTTCGCGCCAGCCTCACCGCAGGGTCCAAGGTCGTCATGTCCTATGGTCCGGTGGCCTACCTCGACCAGAAGTACTGGGGTCGCAACCCCATCGGTCTGAACTGGGCCTGCAACTCCGGTAATGACTGGGCAGGCGGCGCCACGTCCTGCGACTTCCCGAACTACTACGACTGGGATCCCCAACTGCCCCCCTACGCTTCGGAAGCCGCGGACCGCCAGTTTGACCCGCCGCTGGAAGACAGCGAGATCCTCGGCGTTGAGCCCCCACTATGGTCAGAGACCCTGCGTGGGATCAGCCAAGTCGAGTTCATGGCCTTCCCACGAGTCCTGTCCTTCGCCGAAATCGGTTGGACCCCCCAGGAGCTGCGGACTGATGAGGTCCAGGACTTTGTTGACCGCATCCAGGTCGTCGGCGCCAAGCTGACCTACCGAGGGGTCAACTTCGGAGACGGCCGGCCCAAGAACACGACTAACGGCACCTACCCCCTGACGACGGACTTCACCAACGGATGGGCCTACGACTTCGTCAGCGTCACCCCGCAGGATCCGGTGGCTCTCGACCACGACGCGACGGTAGACCTCGCAATCGTCGCCGCCCCTGGAACCAAGCTCGACTCGGGCGAGACCTCGATCTCCTCGATGGCCGAGGTCTACACCACCTCAACCTCGGTGCCGCTTGCGGATCGGGCCGTCATGCGGTCCATCAGCCGCGTCGCCACCACCTCTCCCGGCGGAGCGTTCTCCGTCAAGATCGACTGGGGAGACGGGACGGCTCCCACCGACGCACTCTTCACCACGGACCAAAAGCGCGACGCGGTCCACTCGCCCAGCACCTACACCCTCCAAGGGACTCACGCCTACGTCGCCGACGGCGTCTACACCGTCACCCTGACCGGCAGCGATGGCGCCGTGCGTACCTCGACCATCATCGCCGGCGACGGTGAAGACCTCGAGATCGTCGTCGGCGCCGGCACCTTGAGTCTCGCGGTTCCCTTCAACCCAGTCGTCAACTTCGGCCCGGTCACGATCTCCGGTGGCGACCAGTACGTCGAGCGGTTTACCAACTGGGCGCTCATTTCCGACGCCCGTGGCACCAACGAGGGCTGGACCCTCACCGGCACAGCCCAGGACTTTGTCGGCGACCGGACGGGCCGGCGAATCATGGCCGCCAACCTCGGCTGGGCCCCATACGCCCAGGTC
>Ga0123356_10001972_pt1 | contig 22196 bp, 21 predicted proteins | sample TergutEmb28metaG_2_FD_92546 | JGI IMG/M metagenome (GOLD analysis project Ga0123356, IMG submission 92546) | Embiratermes neotenicus P3 segment gut microbial communities from Petit-Saut dam, French Guiana - Emb289 P3 | ecosystem: Host-associated > Arthropoda: Insects > Digestive system > Gut ... | reverse complement strand
TCGGGCCCGACGGCCGGCTTGTGGCTCGGACCCGCAAGCTCCACATCCCGGTCACGGCCGGCTACTACGAGGATCGCTACTTCCGGCCGGGGCCGGCCGAGGGAGATCCGTTCCCACCGGTGCGGCTGGAGTTCGCCGGGGGCGAGGCTCGGTTGGGGCTGCCGACCTGCTGGGACCAGTGGTTCCCGGAGCTGGCCCGCGCCTACTCACTGGCGGGCGCAGAGGTGCTGATCTACCCGACGGCGATCGGGTCCGAGCCCGACCATCCTGGGTTCGACACCGAGCCCCTGTGGGAGCGTGTGATCGTCGCCAACGGAATCGCCAACGGCACCTTCATGGTGGCGATCAACCGGACCGGGACCGAGCCGCCGCTGACCTTCTACGGCTCGAGCTTCATCTCCGACCCCTACGGGCGGATCCTGGTCCAGGCCCCCCGCGACGCGCCGGCCGTGCTGGTCGCCGACCTCGACCTCGACCAGCGCCGCGACTGGCTCGAGCTGTTCCCGTTCCTCGAGACCCGGCGGCCCGACGCCTACGGTGTGCTGACGTGGGCTCGATCGAGCTGACCACCGTGCTGCAGCCACGCGGTCCAGCGGCCGCGGTGGTCCTGACCGACGAACAGGTCGCGGCGGTCGGCGAGGGAGCCAAGCGGTTCCCGGTAACCGCAACCGTCAACGGCTACAGCTGGCGCACCTCGGTCGCCCGGATGGGCGGCGAATTCCTGGTCGGGCTCCGCCGGGATGTCCGCGAGGCCGCGGGCATCGAGGCCGGCGACACCGTGTCGGTGGTGCTCGAGCTCGACACCGAACCGCGCGAGGTCGAGTTGCCCGAGGCCCTGGCGGCCGCGCTGGGGGGCGACGACGTCGCCCGTCAGGCGTTCGACCGGCTGGCGTTCACCCACCGCAAGGAGTACGCGCGGTGGGTCGCGGAGGCCAAGCGCGAGGAGACGCGCGAGCGGCGGGTCGCGAAGGTACTCAGCGAGTTGCGGGGCGGGCGAGCTTCTTCCCCGGGTTGAGCAGCCCCTTGGGGTCGAACAGGCGCTTGATCTGCTCGTGCAGGTCGAGCGCCCGCGGCGGCCACTGCAGCTCGAGCATGCCGTTCTTGACCAGGCCAAGGCCGTGCTCGCCCGAGACCGAGCCGCCGGCCGCGACGGCGAGCTCGAACAGGTCGTGGGCGGCGTCGCCGGCGCGGTCGACCTCCTCCGGGTTGTCGCGGTCGATCATGAAGGTGGCGTGGACGTTGCCGTCGCCCGCGTGGCCCCAGCTGCACGCCGTCAGCCCGTGACGCCGTCCGATCTCGACCGTCGCAGCGACCGCCTCACGCAGCCGTTCGACCGGGACGACGATGTCCTCGCTGATCTTGCCGCCACGCTGCGCGGTGACCGCCAGCGACACGCCGTCGCGCCAGCGCCACAGCTCGGCGACCTCCCGCCGCTCGGTGGGCGCGTGGACCGCGAGCGCTCCCTCAGCCAGGGTGTCGGCGAGGGTGTCGGCGTCGGCAGCCGCTTCGGCCAGGCTGCCGTCGGCCTCGGCGATCAGCATGAAGTTGATGTTCTCGCTGGCGCCGGCCGACAGTGCCGGCGCCACCGCCTTTAGCGCTCCGAGCGACGCCTCTAGCGCGCCGGCGTCGAGGAATTCGATCGCCGCCGGCACGACACCGCTGGCGAGCACGGCCTCCAGCGCGTCGCAGCCGGCGTCGGCGTCTCGGTACAGGCCGACGACCGGCAGCGCCGCCTCGGGCGCCGGCAGCAGCTTCAGCCAGGCGCCGGTGACGATTCCGAGCGTCCCCTCGGAGCCGATCAGCAGCGACCGCAGGTCGTAGCCGGCGACGTCCTTGCGAGCGCGCCCGCCGATCTGCACGAGCTCGCCGGGGGCGAGCGCCACCTCCAGCCCGGTCACCCAGGTGCCGGTGACGCCGTACTTGAAGGTATGGGGACCGCCGGCATTGGTCGCTATGTTGCCGCCGATCATCGAGCTCTCGGCGGCGCCCGGGTCGGGCGCGAAGAACAGCCCGCTCTCCCGCGCCCGGCGGCGGACGTCGGCGGTTCGGGCGCCGGCCGGGACCCAGGCGCGCCAGTGGCCGGGGTCGATCTCGGCGGGTCCCGCCAGTCGCTCGAGGCTGACGACAACGCCGCCGTCGAGCGGCACCGCGCCGCCGGCAAAGCCGGTCCCGCCGCCGCGGGGGACCACCGGCACGTCATGCTCGTAGCACCAGCGCAGCACGCTGGCGACCTCGGTCGCGTCCCGGGGGAGCGCGACCGCGTCGGCTCGGCCGCGGATCGCGCGGCTCTCGGTCGCGTCGGCGAGGTAGGGGCGGGCGCCGCCGGCGTCCCCCGCCAGCACCGCGTCGGCGCCAAGCAGAGCCGACAGCTCGCTCGAGACGGCGGCTTGCGGCGAGGCGCTCACGTGCCGAACCTTCGCACATGGCGCTGTTATCCGGCTCTTCGGAAGCTCGTAACCAGATCTTCGGAATCCAGCCGAAGCTAGTTCCGTGAAAATTCGGCTCCTGGTTGCACTGGTCCCGGCGGTCGCCCTGCTGGGCCTCGCCGTACCCGCCCTCGCCTCCGACCCTCAGGAGGTCAGCACCAACTGGGCCGGGTACGAGGCGACGCCCTACAGGGCGAGCGGGTTCTCGGCCGTATCGGCCGGCTGGACCCAGCCTGCAGCGCAGTGCGGCGCGACCGGCCAGGGTCAGTACGCCGCCTTCTGGGTCGGGCTCGGCGGCGGCCAGGACTCCTCGCAGGCGCTCGAGCAGGTCGGGACTCAGGCCAACTGCAGCGGCGACGGTTCGGCGACCTACTACGCCTGGTATGAGCTGGTGCCGGCGGGCCCGGTCAGGCTCGGCCTGAGCATCAGCGCCGGCGACAGGATCTACGCCCGCACCGCTGTCCGCGGGGACTCCGTCCTGATCCAGCTGCGCGACGAGACCACCGGCCAGTCGGTCTCCCGGACGCTGCAGATGACCGATCCGGCACCCGACACAAGCACCGCCGAGTGGGTCGCCGAGGCGCCGTCGTCGTGCAGCGACGGCAACACCACCGGCTGCTCGCCGCTGCCGCTGGCCGACTTCGGGACCGTCAAGTTCACCAATGCCTACGCGACCTCGAACGGCGCCACCGGGGCGATCGACGGCTCCAACTGGAACACCGCCGCGATCAACCTCTCGTCGGGATCCTCGGCGGGGGCGTCGCCGTCGTCGGTGTCGGCTGGCGGCGCCGGGTTCACCGTCAGCTACGGCGGGGGCGATGGGGGCGGCGGATACAGCGGCTATGGCGGCGGCGGTGGCTATGGCGGCGGGTACGGGTACTACGGCGGTGGCTACTACGGCGGCGGCGGTGGCTACTACGGCGACGGCGGCGGCTACTACGGCGGCGGATACGGGTACGGCAGCTACTACGGCTACTGACATCCGCGTGCTGGCCGAATAATCACCACCTGTTGGGCATTTTTCGGCCAGCACGGAGGCCGGCTACCGACAGCCGCCGCTAGATCGGAAGCGTCGAGCAGCCGGCGGCGGCGAGGGCGAGCGCCACCGCCTCGCGGTGGCGCTCGCCCTCGCACACGCAGATCACCGCCCCGCCCGAGCCGGTGTAGTTGGCGCCGGCGCCATGCCGGCGCGCGACCTCGATCATCTCGACGTGCCGAGCGTCGAGCGCCAGCATCCGCGCTCGCGCGTCGAAGCTCCGATCGGCGCAGCGGGCCAACTCGGCGCCGTCGCCGGCCAGCGCGGCGGCGCGCGCCCGGCGCGCCGCCGACGCGAGTTCGACCATCGACTCCAGGACCACCGGATCGCCCTCCTGGTGACGCGACCTCAGGTCGCCGTGGACGACCCCGGACGCCTCGGCCGCGTCCGGGCGCCAGGCGATCAGCAGCGGCGGCAGCGACGCGGTTTCCAGACGTTCATATCGAGCCTGCTCGCCGAACTCCATGAACGTGACGCCGCCGTACGACTGGGCGACCCGGTCCTGGAGACCGGCGCTGATCCCGAGATCATCGACCTCGATCGACAGGGCCAGCTCGGCCAGCGCGGCCGGCGACAGCGCGACGCCGTGCAGGCTCGACAGCGCCCGCAGCACCGCGAGCACGATCGCGCTCGAACCGCCGAGTCCCACCGAGCGCGGGATCGTCGTGTTCCAGGCGACGCGAATGAGCCCTGGATCGCCGCCCGGCAGGAACTCGCGGAAGAAGCGCCGGACCGTGGCGTCGACCAGCTCGGTCCGGTCGCAGGCCTGCCAGCCGGCGCCCTCGACCACCGCTTCGGCCGCAAATGCCTCGATCGCGACCGCGAGGACGGCGCCACCGTATCCGTCGGACGGGTTGCCGGCGAGCGCCGCTCGCGCCGGGGCGCGCCCGCGGCACTCAGACATCCGTCGGAGTCTCGAGCAGCGCCCGAACCTGGGGCGCCAGGCGCGGGTCGCGCAGCGCGTAGTGGACGAAGGTCCTGACGTACGAGTCGACGGTGCCGATGTCGTGGCGGCGCTCACCCGGTCCCAGCGGCACCGCCAGCACGCGGTCGCCGCGCGCGAGCAGAGCGTTGAGCGCGTCCGCGACCTGGACCTCGCCCGAACGGTCAGGCGGGGTCGAGCGCAGCTCCGCGATCACCTCCGGCGCCAGCACGTAACGGGCGGCGACCGCCCAGCGGCTCGGGGCCAGCCGCGGCTCGGGCTTCTCGACCACGCGGGAGACGTCGATCAGCCCATCGTCGCGCTCGACACCGGCGACGACTCCGTAGCGCGACACCGCCTCGGCGGGAACCTCCTGGACGGCGACCGCCGCCGCCGGCGACTCGGCCTCGAAGACCCCGATCAGGCGGCGCGTGATGCCCGGCTCGCGGGGGGACTCGATGATCGTGTCGCCGAGCGCCACCACCACCCCGGCGGGAGCGGCCAGCCCGGCGCCGTAGCGGATCGCGTCGCCGAGGCCGGCCGGGGTCGCCTGCCTCGTGTAGAGGATCTGCAGGCCGGTCCGCGGGTCGATCAGCGGCTCCGAGCCGAGCTCCGGGTCGGCGTCGAAGTGGTCCTCGATCGCCCGCTTGCGCCTGCCGGTCACGAACAGCACCCGCGCGATTCCGCTGCGCACCAGCTCCTCGACGACGTACTGGACCACCGGCGTGTCGAGCACCGGCAGCATCTCCTTGGGCTGGGAGCGCGTTGCGGGCAGCAGGCGCGTACCCAGTCCGGCGACCGGGATGATCGCGTCGGTGACCGTCACAGCCGGGAGCTTACGTTCTATCCGCTTGCCCGAGCCCGAGCGAGCTCCCGCTCAGCTGAGCTCCGGGATCACCTCGCCGGCGAGCCGCTCGAGTTGCTGCGGCTCGTCGATCAGCGGGTTCAGCACGAGCGTCCTGCGGGATCGAGATCGCGAATCGCATGTGCACGGGCCGGTAGCCGGACGCTCAGGCTACCGCGCGACCGGACCCGCGGGACCCGCTAAGGGTTCGCCCCTAAGCGACGCTGCGGGCGCCCGAGGTGTCCTCGGCGAGCGCCGCGCTGTACCCGGCGGCGAGCCGCTGCAGCGACGCCTCCCAGGTGCGCCCGCGAACCGCCGTCAGCGCCGCGCGCCGGAGCCGCTCGGCCAGCAGCGGCTGGGCGACGATCTGGCCGATCGCGTCGGCGAGGGCGTCCGGCTCCGCGGGAGCCAGGATCCCGGTCTCGCCGGATTCGATCAGTGACACCGGACCGCCCTCCGCGACCGCCACCACCGGCAGGCCGCTGGCCTGCGCCTCGAGCACGACCTGGCCGAACGTGTCGGTCTGGCTGGCGAACAGGAACACGTCGGCGCTGGCGTATACGCGGGCGAGATCCTCGCCGTCCTGCCAGCCGAGGAAGGTCGCGTGGTCGCCGAGCCGGTCGCGCAGCGTCGCCTCCTCGGGGCCGCCGCCGGCCAGCACCAGGTGCAGCCGCGGGTCGCGCTCGCGGGCCGTCGCGAACGCGTCGGCGAGCAGCTCGACGCCCTTCTCCTTGGTCAGCCGGCCGGCGTAGAGGACCTTGACCTCGCCGGGGAGCAGGCCCGGATCGCGCAGCGCCGGGTCGAACCGCTCGAGGTCGACGCCGCGATCCCAGCGGCCGATCTTGGCGCGCGCGACGCCGATCTGCTCGAGCCGCTCGTCGCTCGCGGGGCTCGGCGACAGCACCATGTCGCAGGCGCCATAGAACTTGCCGAGCGCGTAGTTGGCGATCACCTCGAGGTGACCGTGGCCGGAGCGCAGGCCCGCGTAGGCGGCGAGCTCGGTGTGGTAGCTGCCGACCAGCGGCAGCTCCAGGAGCTTGGCGACGAGCCAGGCGGCGGCCCCCGCGGGACCGGGGCTGCAGACGTGGACCAGGTCGTAGCGGCCCTCGGCGACCGCGTCGACGATCGCCGGGATGCCCGGAACCCCGATCTGCATCCCCTTGTAGAAGGGAACGTCGATCTCGGCGACGGCGCTGAGCCGGCGGTCGACGTCGGCGTCGGTGCCGATCACCTCGACCTCGAAGCCGGGGACGCCGCGGTCGCGGATCTGGCGGATCGTGTGTGTCACTCCGTGCATCGCGCCGATGCCGTCGGCGACGAGCGCGACCCGCGGCCGGTCGCCGTCGGTGCGCGTCAGCTTCAGCTTCTCGCGGCCGAGGAAGGCGGCCGAGGCCGCGTAGGGGATCGCCGGCAGGCAGGCGTCGAACAGTTCGCTGGCGGTGTCGCCGAAGTTCGGCAGCTCACCCCGGTCGACGACCGCCATCGTCTCGGTGACGACCCGGCCGAGCTCGCGCTCGTGGATCCGGCGGGCGCGGCGGTACAGGTCGTGGTGGCTGAGCTCGCCGTCCTGCAGGTGCTCGATCAGCTTGCACTCGTCGACCTCGAGGTTCATCGACGCCAGCCACGCTCGCAGCAGTGCCAGCGCATCCTGCGGCCCGAGGTCGTCGCCAACCGCACCCGAGCGAACGTTGCCCTCGCTCAGCACCCGCTCGACGATCTTCAGAACCGCTCCCGGGTCGGGCTTGCCGTTGGCCTCACGATCGCCGAGCGCGCGGATCGCCAGCGACATCGCCGCGTGGGTCCACTTCGGGGCGCTGCCCTGATCACCGTGTGCGACTGCGTCGCCGGCCCTGACATAGGCGAGGAACTCGGCGGGCGTGGCGGCCAGTGGCGTCTCGGTGAAGGTGCGGCCGATATCGATCCCGGCGTGGTCGTCGGTGCCGCCGATCGCGGTGCCGCCGTGGGTCTCGATGTAGACGAAGGCCGGAAGGTTCAGCTCCTTGGCGCGAGAGCCGTTGCGCGTCTCCCAGATCGGAAACAGCTGCGCCAGGCGGCGGCGGTGGCGCGCTGTCAGCGGCGCCCCGACCGCGTAGAAGGGGTGCGCCAGCGCGGCGGTGATGTCGGCCGAGTGCAGGTACTCGGCGCAGGCCTCGACGCTGTCCCGGTGGGACTGCAGCCACTCGTGATCCTCGGGTGTGATCCCGTAGCAGAGGACGTGGACCGCCTGCGGCTCGCCCTTGAAGTGGACGGTCAGCTCCTCGGACACGAACACGTCGGGCAGATGCGCGAGCGACAGCGCCCCGTCGATCGTGTCGTGGTCGGTGATCGTGACGAAATCCATACCCCGGCGCTTGGCGAGCTCGTAGACCTCCTCGGGCTCGGTGGCGCACTCGGGGAGTGCCAGGGAACGCTGAATCCCCAGTTTCGACAGCTCCGACGCCGTCGAATGCACGTGCATGTCAACCCGGCTCACGTGCAGCTCAGTGCGGTTCTTTTCATTCATGGCCACAGGATCTCCCTGGAAACTCCGTGACTCGTGAAGAACGCGATCCTCTTCTGTGAAGTTCCAGTGAAATGGGGGAAGGTGTGAACACGATCTGCGACAAACATCTGCGGCGATGCCGGACGGAGCCGAGAACGGGGTCCTGACGCCGGCCAAGCAGGCTGCCTCCGGATTGGTTGCGGTTGCGATCACGCCAGAGGCGGTCACCCTCGACCGGGAAGCGCTGTCGGTCGAGATCACGCTGCGGCCGTTCTCGATCACGGTCCGCCGGTCCGGCCGGCGGCTGTTGCGCAACGCCGGCGCCTGGGTGGCCGAGGGGACCGTCCAGGACCACTTCGTCCAGTTCACCGAGGGCGTGATCCCCGCCGAGGACCTCGCCCCGCACGAGCGTGCCTCGCGCGCGCGGGTCGCGCTCGACCCCGCGCGCGACGGCGAGTTGCCGACCGACGGCATCGAACTCGACCTCCGCTTCGAGGGCGGACGCGGCGGGCGCCTGCGGGTGCGCCTCCCCGAGCCCGGACTGCTGACCTTCGAGCTGGGTGCCGAGGGCTCGCCGCTGCGGCTCGCGCTCGACTGGGATCGCCGCTCGAACGAGCACTTCGTCGGGCTCGGAGCCCGCCACGGCACCGAGTTCGACCAGCGCGGCCGCGCCGTCCAGCTCGGCGCCGATCGCCGCTACACCGGGCCCGACTGCCCGCCGGAGATGCTCGCCGCCGGCGGCATCCCGCAGGGCGATTGCGCGCCCGTGCCGTGGATGCTGTCGAGCCGCGGCTATGGGGTGCTGGCGCTGACGGCGGCCAACGGAACCCGGTTCGACATGTCGAGCGACCGGACGTCGGTCTCGACCAGGGCGCTGGCGGGGCCGCTGACCCTCGAGTTCCTGTGTGGGCGGACGCCGGCCGCAAAGCTGCGAGCGCTGTGCCGGCGAACCGGCTTTCCGATGCTGCTGCCGGAGTGGGGGTATGGCTTCTGGAAGAGCCGCGACGTGCACGAGGATCGCGAGGCGATCATGGACGACTTCGACGGCTTCCGGGGGCGTGCGATCCCGCTCGACGCGATCGTGATCGACTCGCCGTGGGCGACGCAGTACAACAGCTGGGAGTTCAACCCCTACCAGTTCCCCGACGCGCAGGAGATGGTGCGGATGATGCGCGAGCGCGGGGTCCGCACCGTGCTGTGGTGCACGCCGTGGGTGAACCTCGACTCCAGCGACGGCCAGGTCGCGCCGCAACCCGAGTCCGAGCGGTTGCACCGAGAGCCCGCGCCAAACTACGCCGAGGGGGCGCAGGACGGCCACTTCGCGCAGACGGCCGAGGGGGATCCGTGGGTCGGACAGTGGTGGATGGGAACCGGATCGCTGGTCGACTTCACCAGCCCCGACGCCGAGCGGTGGTGGCGGGAGCAGGTCAAGCGTGTGCTGGCGCTCGGCGTCGAGGGCGTCAAGGCGGACGACGGAGAGGGCTACTACGTGGGCGACGACCTGCGATTCGCCGACGGCCGCAGCGGCGCGCAGGCCGCGTGGGACAACGGCGCGCTGCACCGCATCTCCGTACAGCGAGCCCTCGACGAGGTCCACCCCGGCGCCGGGGTGCTGTTCGGGCGCTCGGGCTGGGTGGGCCAGCATGCCGTCGGGCTGACCTGGGCGGGGGACCAGGCGTCTGACTTCTGGTCGCTGCGGGTGCTGGTGGTCGCGACGCTGGCCGCCGCGGCCAGCGGGATCTCCAACTGGTCACACGACGTCGGCGGCTACCTCGGGCACCGGCTGGTCGAGCGCTGTCCCCCCGAGCTGCTGCTCCGCTGGCTTCAGTTCGGCTGTTTCACCCCGCTGATGCATGCGCACGCCCGGATGCCCCAGGAGCCGTGGCACTACGGCGACAGGATGGTCGACACCTACCGGGCCTACGTCCTGCTGCACGAGCAACTGGTGCCGTACGTGCGCGCGGCGGCGGCGACCGCGGAGCGCACCGGGCTGCCGATCATCCGGCCGCTGTGCCTGATCGACCCGGACGACCCGCGCGGGTGGGAGATCACGGACGCGTACGGCTACGGGCCGTCGCTGTGGGTCGCCCCGGTGCTTGACGACGGCGTCCGCGAGCGCGAGGTGGCGCTGCCGCGAGGCGACTGGGTCGAGACCTGGTCGGGCCGTCGCGTCGCGGGCGGCGGTGAGGTTCTGGCGCCGGCGCCGGCCGGGCAGATCCCGGTGTGGGTGCGGGCGGGCTCGATCGTCGTCACCTACCCGGCCGATCACGTCGCGACCGGGCTCGGGGACGTTCCCGAGTCGGAACGACCTCTGGTCGCGACACTCTGGGGAGCGCCGGCCAGCGGGCGGGCGCTGGCGCGGCTGGCCGACGGGACCCGGGTGCGCTGGCGCGACGGCGAGTGGTCGACGTCGGACCCCGGCCGGGATGTCAGCTTCCGGTCGGTCGGCTAGAGGTTCTAGACGGCGGGACCGTACGGCGGGATGTTGCGCATGATCGTCGACCGGTCATCCTGATCATCTGGCCGCGACCGGGTCTCGATCACCTCTTTCAGCGGACCCCGTGGCCCGCCGGGTACGGGAACGGAGACGATCTCCCAGGCGCCGGGCCCGGTCTGTCTGGCGAACCATTGCCGATCCCTCTCCGGCTCGCCGTTGAGCTCGGCACAGCGCGCAACCGCTTCCTCATGAATCACAGGTGGGATTTTAGTGAACCCTGAACGGCTGACTGGTAGCCGTTGCGCTGCCCTTCGGGTTCGTCGCGGTCACCGAGCACTCGACCTTCCGCCCGAGCAGCCGCCGCGTCACCGCGAGGAGGTCGTGGTCCTGGTCGGCGACCCGCGACCCGTGGAACACCCGCCACAGATACCGAAACGATCTCGGCCTCCCCGACCAGCTGCCACTCGCGCAGTACAGCCACCCGCCCCTGTCCGTCACGCTCGGCCGGACGATCACGGCCGGCCGCCGCTGCGGGCTGCCCCCGACGGGGCCCGGGTTCGAGCCGGACGCCGGCGTGACCGTGACCGTCGTGCTCGCCCAGGCAGCGGTGTTGAAGATGCCGCCATATGTCGTGTACGCACAGATCAGCAGGGGCCCCGAATAGTCGGGGCTGATCGTACCCGGGACCGACGCCGGGACCTCGATCGTGAACGGACCCGAGGCGCCCTCGGAGAGGTTGGGTCTGCTGATCGCAGTCACACCCTGTCCGCCGGTTGAGAGGACCTGCTCATCCGATTCGCTGGTGGGGCACGGGGGCCCGACGTTGGGGTCAACCTCGAACAGGTACAGCTCGTATGGGCCGGTCAGAGGGGTGCCGTCGACCGGGGAGTACTGCTGGGCATTGGTGCCGGTCGCGACGATCGTCATCGAGAACTGGGACGACGGTGGTGCGGCGGTGGTGACGTGCAGGACGCTGCCCGGGTAATCCGAGCTGGTTCCATCGGCCATCGCCGACCCCGCCACGCACGCTGACACGCCGGTGCCGACGCACACGGCGACGACGACGCGCCACCCGATCACGTGACCCTGAACGGCCGGCTCGTAGCCGTTGCGCTGCCCTTCGAGCTCTTCGCCGTCACCGAGCACTCGACCTGGTGCCCAACCAGCGCGCTCGTCACCCCGAGGCTGCTCTGCACGCCCGCGACCCCGCTCGCGTGCACGACCGTCCAGCGGTACCGGTACGAGGTCGGATGGCCCGACCAGCTCCCGCGTGCGCACTGAAGCCGGCCACCGGCGCGCCTCACGCTCGGCCGCGCGATCTCGGCCGGCTTCCCCCGCCCGCTCTGGCCCGTGGTCGCGCCCGACCGGGGCAGGAGGTCAATCTGGGTACTGGCCCAGGCAGCGTCATCCGCGGTGTCACCACCGCTGAGGCCGTTGACCGTATACGCGCAGATCAGCCACTGGCCTGGGGTGCCGTTGAGCGGGGCCTGGAAGCTGACCGGTTGGAACGGGCCGGACTGGGGCTGTTCCGGGATCGCCGTGGGCGTGAGCAGGTACGCCCCCGTCCGAAAAGTGAGGTTGAGTTCGGACGAGAAGTCGGCGTAGCACGGCAGCGAGATGATCGAGCGGTTGACGTCGATGATCTGCACGCCGAAGTCGTAGGTTTCCGGCTCGCCGGTGACGGGATCGGTCGTCGCCGCATTCGACCCGGTCGCGATGATCGTCAACGTGTTGCCGACCACGGTCTGGCCCTCGGTCGTTACGTGCAGGATGCTGCCCGGATAATCCGGGTTGGTTCCATCCGCCAGCGCCGGGCCCGCCGCCCACGCCAGCACCCCCGCGCACGCGCACGCCACAACGACGCAGCGCGAGCCAATCCCCTCGAGCAATCTCATCGACCCCTGCTCCTTTCTCGAGTGCCGCCCAACGGCGTCATCACGGAGGATGACGCCGAATATCTAACAGATATTCCATGCGACCGCGGCAGACGCTCGTTACCCTCCGCCCGTGCACATCGCCGACCTGACCGCCGCCGAGCAGCGGGTGCTCGGCTGCCTGCTCGAGAAGCGCTTCACCACCCCCGACCAGTACCCACTGACGCTGAACGCGCTGCGGCTCGCGTGCAACCAGTCGACGAATCGCGACCCGGTCGTCGACTACGACGAGCGCACCGTCAGGGACGCAGCCGACCGGCTGACGCAATACGGCGTCGCGCGGATGGTGAGCGGCCACTCGAGTCGCGCGATCAAGTACCGGCACCTGGCCGAGGACGCGCTCGGGCTCGGCGGCGAGCAGCTCGCGATCCTATGCGTGCTGCTCCTGCGAGGCCCGCAGACCCCCGGCGAGCTCAAGCTGCGGACCGAGCGGATGAGCGCCTTCTCCTCCCTGCAGGCCGTCGACGACGTGCTCGCGACGCTGATCGAGCGCGGCTATGCGCGCCGGGCGGGCCGGCAGCCGGGGCAGAAGGAGGACCGCTTCGAGCAGCTGCTCGGAGGCAGCGACGGCGCCGGCCCGCCGGCGCCGGCGGCGGGGCTACCGCCGGGCCCCGCCGCCGCAGACAGAGACGGTCTCGAGACTCGCGTCGGCGCGCTCGAGGACGAGGTGGCCCGGCTGGGCGCCGAGCTGCGGGCGCTGCGCGAGCTGCTCGACTGAGAGCCTGTCTCAAAAGTCCGGCACGCCCGGGGTGGCCGTGGACACGTCGCCGGTTCGCCACCCGAATCCTTGCGAATACTCTCGGTATTCGCTGCGGATTCGTGCGTCGCCCGGCTTGGTCCACGGCCACCCCGGACGCACCGTCCTGTTTTGAGGCAGGCTCTAGGTCGGCAGCGCGAGCCCGACCAGGTAGGTGACGCCGCCGACGAGGATCCCGGCGACCGTCATCTCGAGGCCCGCCGCCCACCAGGTGCGCAGCGTGATCAGCGACTTCGCGGCGCCGACCAGGAAGTGGGCGATCAGCGAGATCCCGGCGGCGATCGCGATCGCGACCGTGCCCTGGGTGAAGATGAACGGGATCACGGGGATCATCGCGCCGAGCCCGGTTGAGACGCCGGCGGCGATCGCGGCGCCGGCGGCGTCGCCGGTGTCGCCCATGCCGCCGAACTCCTCGACGGCGAGCGCCCGGAGCATCGCGTCGGGCTGCCGAGCGAGCTGCTCGGCCATCGCGTCGGCGGTCTCCTCGTCGATCCCCTTCAGCTGGTAGAAGAGCGACAGCTCCTCCTTCTCCTCCTCGGGGTGCTCGATCTCGCGGCGCTCGTGCTCGACGTTGGCGGCGGCGATCTCGGCGGTCGAGCGTTCCGCCAGGTAGGCGCCGGTGGCCATCGACAGCGCCGCCGCGATCGCGCCGGCCGCACCGGCGGTGAGCACGAAGCTGGAGCCCCCGGTCGCGCCCGAGACGCCCGCGACGATCCCGAACACCGACGCGAGGCCGTCGTTGGCGCCGTAGATCGCGCCGCTGACCCAGCCGCCGCCCGTCTGGTGCCAGGTCTCGCGCCCGGTGATCTTCTCGAGGCGGGCCTTGGCGCGCTGCTGGTTTGGGGTCAGTACCGGCTCGTCCGGCGCCGAGGCACCGTTGCCCGAGCGGATGTCGCTGACCGCCATCGAGTGCGACCGCTCCTCCTTGCGGATGTCGTGCAGGAGCCGGTCGGTGTCCGCGTCGCCGGTCGAGTGCTTGTAGAGGTCGTCGACCTCCTCGTCCTCGGCGGCTTCGCGGGCGGCCAGCAGCCTGTCGATCGGCGCGATCCGCAGCTGCAGCCGCATCCAGGCCGACATCCTGACGCTGCCCGGCGAGGGGATCTCGATCGACAACTCGCGCATCCTCTGCTCCAGCCGCTCGCGGTGGCTGCTCTCAGCGGCGGCCATCCGGCCCAGGATCTCGGCCTCGCGGTCGGGCAGGCGCCGGGCGATCAGCTCGTAGCTGCGGCCCGCGATGATCTCGCCGCGCCATGCTTTCAGCAGCCGTTCGCGCACCTCGGGCGCGGCGGTCGCTTCGCCCGTCACGTGATCGCTCATTTCGCCGAGCGAGATTACCTCGGCATGGTCGCTGAGCGCCTGCTTTGGGCGGCCTAACGCTGGTCCTGGTCCTCGTCCGGCCAGTGACCGTGCTCGGCCAGGTACGCGCGGGCGGCTTCCTCCCGGTCGCGGTCGTCGTCGCCGCTGACGCCGAGGCGCCAGAGGAAGTTGAGCAGCCAGATCGCGCCGCCGGCTCCGACGAACGCCATCGTCGCGTCGAAGCCGGTGGCGTTGAAGCCCTCGATCGCGCCGATCGTGACGCCGATCAGACAGACGATCGCCGGGAGCCAGCGGCGGATGAAGATCGCCACCGGGCTGTCCGGCAGGCGCGAGGTCTCGGGGTCGAGGACCGACCGCCTGTCGGGGTCGTGGCCTAGCGGGGCCACGACCCCGGGCCGCCGCCGTGGTGGGTCACCGTGATTCCGAGGCCGCCTGCGACCGTGACCGGCGCCGGGTCGGCCTGCTCGAGCGCCCGCAGCCGCGCGTAGAACGCCTGTGCGACCCGCTGTGCGTGGGCCTTCGCGAGCTCGGCCCGGTCGCCCGCGAACAGCTCGTCGACCGTCTCGCCCCACAGCGCCAGCCACCGCTGGAAGTGGCCCGTGCGCAGCCGGACGCGCTCGTTGAGTTCGGCGTGGGGGCGGAACGCGCCGCCGCCATAGGTGTGGGCATCGAGCAGGATCGTCTCCCAGAAGGAGGTGATCCGCGGCACGTGCGCCTCGAGGTCGAGCCTGGCGACGTCGGTGAAGATGAAGCCGATGACCGGGTCGGTCAGGGCCCGGCCGTAGAAGGCTCGAACGAGCCGCTCGCAGTCGGCGCGGTCGTTGATGTCGTGCCGATCAGACACTCCCGTCCTGACGCTCGACCATCACCGACGTCGCCTTGACGACCGCCGTGGCTTTGACCCCGGGCGCCAGCCCCAGCTCCTCGACCGAGTCGCGCGTGATCGCCGCCACAACCAGGAACGGCCCGGCCTCGATCTCGACAAGCGCCATCACGCCGTCGGCCTCGACCGAGCGGACGACCCCGGCGAACCGGTTGCGAGCCGACTGCCTGGTCCCGGTCTTGTGCCGCTGGGGCCGGGTCTGCAACCGTTCCACCTCGGCGGCCGGCACCATCCGGCGATTGGCCGCGTCCCGAGTCGTTCTGATCCGGCCGGCGCGATCCCAGCGCCGCAGCGTGTCGACGCTGACCCCGAGGGCGTGTGCGGCCTCCCCGAGTGACAGGCTCTCAGTCATATCTCCCTGCAAAGGTAGCCGTACGCGTTCCGGGAGAGACGACGTGTACGTCGCCGGGCGACACGTCCACCCCGACGAGCGTTCCCGGGTCGACCGCGGTGTGCAGATCGTCGTTGTACGGGACGTGGACCGTAAGACGGGTGAGGTGCACCACGAGCGTCCCCGCCTGCTGGTGGGCGGCGGTGACGGTGTCGATCAGCGGCGCATCATCCGGCGCTGCGATCGTCAGCGTCCAGGGATAGACGGCGAGGGTGACGCGGCCGCTGGCAGACGCGCTGCTATCCAGCCAACCGCCGCCGTCAATCTGGATGCGCGTTCCGGCGCCGCCCGGGGTGGCGACGCCGTGCAGAACGTTGGCGCCTGTCAGCTTCGCGACCAGCATCGTCGTCGGGCGCCGCTGGATGGCGGCAGGAGTGTCGAGCGCGATGAGCCGGCCGCGGTCGATCACGCCGACGCGATCGCCGAGGATGCAGGCGTCCTCGAATGCATGTGTGACCACCAGAGTCGGCAGTCGAATCGTGGCGAGGATCTCGCCCAGCTCATCGCGGACCTGTCGACGGGTGATCGGGTCCAGCGCGCCGAAGGGTTCGTCGAGCAGCAGCACGCGCGGGTCGCGAGCGAGCGCGCGGGCGAGCGCGACACGCTGACGCTCACCGCCCGACAGCTGGCCGGGCCGAGCGGCGGCGAGGTGGGCGATTCCCAGCCGCTCGAGCAGGTCGGGGCGGTCGCGGCGGGCCGCGAACCGCACGTTCCCGGCGACCGACAGATGCGGGAACAGGCCGTAGTCCTGCGGGAGGTAGCCGACCCGGCGATGCTCCGGCCGCACGTCGGTGCGCGCGGTCGTATCGAGCCATGTCTCGGCGTCGAGCGCGATCCGACCGCTGCTGGGCTGCTCGAGTCCGGCGATGGTGCGCAACAGCGACGTCTTGCCGGCCCCGGACGGTCCGACCAGCGCAACCGTCTCGGCGCCGACTGTCAGGCTGGCGCGTAGCTCGAAGGAACGGCGCGCGAGTGCGATGTCGATGACGCGGAGCTCCATGATCGCACCAGCAGTTTGGCAACGAGCAACACCGCGGCGGCGATGATGATCAACAGCACGCCGATCGCTATCGCCTGATCGAGATTGGCTGCGAACAGCGAGTACACGGCCAGCGACATCGTCTGCGTCGTGCCCTCGAAGCTGCCGGCGAACAGAATCGTGGCTCCGAACTCGCCGAGCCCCCGCGCGAAGGCAACCGCTGCCGCCGCACCCAAGCCACTCGCGGCGACCGGTACCGCCACCCGAACCATCCGCCGAACCGGCCCGGCGCCGAGGGTGCCGGCGACGTCCAGCAGCGACCCGTCGACGGCCTCAAAGGCGGCGATCGCGCCGCGCAGGTAGAACGGGCTGGCCACGAACAGGATCGCGATCACGACCGCTGCCTGACTGAATGCCAGGTCGATTCCGAAGGCATCGAGGGTGCCGCCCAGCAGCCCGAAGCGGCCGAACGCGACCAACAGCGCCAGCCCGGCGACGGCGGGCGGCATCACCAACGGCACCTCGACCATCGTCAGCAGGACGCTCCGGCCGCGGAACCGCGATCGACCGAGCAGATAGCCGAACGGAGTGCCCAGGACGATCATCAGCGCGAACGCGATCAGGTTGGTCTTGACCGACACGACGATCGCATCGGTCGCAACCCGCGTTCCCCACTCGTGGATCAGTTCGTGCACGGGCTGGTAGGTGATCAGCGCGACGATCGGCAGCGCCAGGAACGCCAGCACGATCGCAAGAACGGCGACAGCACCGAGCGCGACCGCCGCCCTGGCCAGCTTGAGCCGCGCGGCGGCGCCGATCACGGCCTGCCGAATCCCGCAGCCCTGAGCTTGGCCTGCCCGGCGGCCGACAGGACCGTGGCGACGAACGCCTGCGCCGCTGCCTGATGCGAGCCGGACTTCACCACCGCGATGTAATCCTTGGCTCCGGGCTTGGCCTTCGCCGGGAGCCGGATGACCTTCACCTTGCCGGCTGCGGTCTTGGCATCGGTTATGTAGACGAATCCCGCGTCAGCTTGGCCGAGCGAGACCTGAGCGACGGTCTGGGTGACGTCGGTCGTCTGGCTGACGACGTTCTTCATCGCCGCCGCCGTGATCCCGAGGTTGGTGAAGGCGGTGCGGGCATAGTCGCCGCACGGCACGGTGGCGTTGCAGATCACCAGCTTGACGCCGGGCTTGGTGATGTCGTTGACCGTCGTGATGTGTGCCGGGTTGCTCTTGGGCACGATCAGCACCAGCGTGTTGGTCGCGAACTCGACCGGCTTGTCCACCAGATGCTTGGCAAACAGCTGTGCGGGCTCCTTCGGGCTCGCGGCCGCGAACACATCCGCGGGGGCGCCCTGCTCGATATCGGTCTCCAGCGTTCCGGACCCCCCGAACGTGTATTTGGCGTGCGAGTCGATCTGCGGGAACACGTTGGTCAGCGAGGCGGCTGCGAGCACGGTCGGCTGGGCGCCCGAGTTCGCTGCGCGGGGGACCGAGGCCGAGCTCGAGCCGGCGCTGACCCAGGCCGCCGCCACCAGGATGAGTGGCGCTCCTGCCGCGAGAAGCCAGCCGTTTCGCCTCCCGATGCTCGTGCCCATGTCGTCTCCTCCTCGTTGAAGTCGTAGTCGAATCACTGGCGTATAGAGTAACGCCGATGCATAGGCGCTACCTATGTGATCGGCAGGAACGACACCGGGGTACCGGCTTGTAGCTCGCCGTCGCCCGCAGGGATCCGGGCGAGCGCATCGGCCTGGGCGGCGATCGCGATCTGGTGCGACTGTTGGTCGTGGAGCGGTTCGAGGATCGTCGTCCCGCTGTCGCGTCGGGTGCGCACGCGGATGAAATCATCGCGTTCCGGGTTGCGGCGGACGCTCGTCGCGAGCGTCCCGGCGCTGAGTTGCGGGCTCGGGTCACTCGCGCCCTGCAGCGCGAGCAGCGCCGGCCTGACGAACAGCTCGAAGCAGACGAGCGTCGAGACCGGGTTGCCCGGGAGCCCGAACACGAGCGTGTCACCGCGGACGCCGAACGCCAGCGGCTTGCCGGGGCGGATCGCCACCCGCCAGAACACTTCCTCGACGCCGAGCCGCCGGGCGGCGTCGCGAACGAGGTCGTGGGCGCCGACCGAGACGCCGCCGGAGGTGATCACCACGTCGTGCTCGAGCGCTTCCGTCAGGGCCGCGAGGTGGGCCTCGGCGGTGTCCGCGACGGAGGGGATCCGCTCGATCAGGGCGCCCGAGCTGCCCAGCGCGGCCCGGAGCATCGGGGCGTTGGAGTTGAAGATCTGGCCCGGTTTGAGGTCCGTGCCGGCCGGCCGAAGCTCGGTTCCGGTCGCGAACACGGCCACTCGGGGTCGGCGGCGGCACGGCGCGAGGTCGAGTCCGACGGCGGCGAGCGCGCCGATCTGCGCCGGGCCGATCCGCGTGCCGGCGCTCAGCAGCCGCTCGCCGTGTTTGACGTCGCCGCCCGCGTAGCGGACGCAGGCGCCGGCGGCGACCGCGGCCGGGACCTCGAGCAGCCCCCCGTCGACATTGACGTCCTCGATCGGCGCCACCGCGTCGGCGCCTCTAGGCAGCATCGCGCCCGTTGCGATCGCGATCGCCTGGCCCGGCTCGACGCCGCCTGCGAACGGCGCGCCGGCTGCGGACTCGCCGACGATCGTCAGCCGGCCGGGCGCATCGGCGGCGCGGATCGCATAGCCGTCCATCGCCGAGTTGTCGAAGCTGGGCAGGTCGATCAGAGCGTCGACCGGGCGTGCCAGGAACCGGCCGCCGGCCTCATCGAGCGGGACCGACTCCGCGTCGAGCGGCCTGACGCGCGCGGCGATCAGTTCCTGCGCTTGGGCGATGGGGATCGGCGCGTGCAAAACTCTCTTAATGGTCCCATTGCGGGTTGCAGAAGCGCGGACCCGGGCTCGCGAGACGCTCGTCGACGGCCACGGGCGGTTGATCTCCGACCTTCGCGTGTCGGTCACCGACCGCTGCAACTTTCGCTGTCAATACTGCATGCCCGCCGAGGGGCTTCCGTGGCTCGACCGTGACGCGATCCTGCGATTCGAGGAGATCGAGCGGGTCGTCGCGCTGCTCGCCTCGATGGGGGTCCGCGAGCTGCGGCTGACGGGCGGCGAGCCGCTCGTGCGTCGTGAGTTCCCGCGGCTCGTGGCGATGCTGGCTGATCATGTCGACGACGTGTCGCTGACGACCAACGGGTACCTGCTGGAGCGGGACGCGGCCGCGCTTGTCGACGCCGGCATCAACCGCTTCAACGTCTCGGTCGACTCGCTTCAGCGCGATCGCTTCTTCGCGATGACCCGCCGCGACGCGCTGCCGCAGGTGCTCCGCGGGCTCAAGGCGCTGGGCCGGTTTGCGCACCGGGTGGGGCCGATCAAGGTCAACGCGGTCGCGATCAGAGGGTTCACCGAGCAGGAGCTGCTGCCGTTCGCCCGGTTCGCCCGCGAGCACCCCTACGAGGTCAGGTTCATCGAGTACATGCCGCTCGACGGCGACCGCTCCTGGACCCCGGACCAGGTGCTGACCGGCGAGGAGATCCGCGCCGCGATCCACGCCCGATTCCCGCTCGAGGAGGAGCCGCGCGAGGCCCACGCGACGGCGCGCGTGTACCGCTTTGCCGACGGCCACGGCCGGATCGGCTTCATCAACCCGGTGTCGGAACCGTTCTGCGCGGATTGCAACCGGATCCGGCTGACCGCCGAGGGCACGCTGCGCACCTGTCTGTTCAGCCTCCGCGAGACCGATCTGCGCGGGCCGCTGCGAGACGGAGCGTCGGACGACGAACTCGAGCAGATCATCCGCGCCGCCGTCTGGCGCAAGGAGCTCAAGCACCACGTCGGCGATCCGGGGTTCGTTCAGCCGGATCGGACGATGAGCGCGATCGGCGGCTGATCGCTCATCGGCTCGGCGGCGTCGCGACCGCTGCCGGACGCTCCAGATACGTCTCGTTGGGCTTGGTGAATCCGAAGCGTTCGTATACGCCGTGCGCGTCGGCCGTGTGCAGCATCCACCGAAACCCGGCGCCTGGACCGTGTTCGATCATCTCCTCGACCAGCGCCGAGCCGAGGCCACGGCCCCGGAAATCCTGCTCGACATAGACGTCGGCGAGGTACGCGAGCGCAACCCCGTCCGAGACGGCCCGGGCGAAGCCGACCATCCGGCCGGAGGAGCCGTCGTAGGCGGCGACGATCCGCCAGGCCGCGGCGAGCTGCCGCTCGACCTGTTTGCGCGTGCGCCCCCGATGCCAATACGCCTCCTCGGACAGAAAGCGCCAGAGCGCGTCGACGTCGACGCGGTCACGATCGGTGTCGAGCTCGAATCCGGAGATCCGTTGCGGTTGGGATGGTTTCATCGTCGTGGTGTCGGTGACAGCAAGGAAGTGGTGCGCGTCGGTCGCGCTGCTGGCCGGCCTGGTGGTGGGGACACCCATGCTCGCAGGCGCAAGGGTCGGCCCTCGGCACTTTGGGCGCGGTGACCAAAACTCTGCGAGCAACCTCGCCGACTTGGCGGGTCGCGACCTGCGCAGGCCGCGGGTCGTCGTCGAGATGGTCGGGCCGGGGACCGAGCTGATGCGCGTTCGCGAGGCCGGCCCCGCTGGGCCGATCGAAGCGCTGGTGCTCCGGGTCGACCTCGCAGACCGAGCCGTGCAGGCGGGTCTGCTGTACCCGGGCAGGGTCGCGGGCGGGGCGACGGTCTCGGCGATGGCCCGGTCGGCCGGCGCGTTCGCGGCTGTCAACGGGGATTTCTTCAACATCGGTAAGACGGGGGCGCCGGTCGGGCCGATGGTCACCGCCGGCCAGCTGATCAAGGCTCCGCAGCCGGGACGGGCGCTGGCGGCAGGCGTCGGCGAGGACGGGGTCGGGCGGATCTCGACGGTCGCGCTCAGCGGGTTCGCCGACCTCCCCTCCGGGCGGGTGCCGCTGGCCGATCTCAACGACGCCAATCCGGGATACGCACCAATGCTGGCGCCGAACGGGATCGGTCTGTTCACGCCCGCCTGGGGTACCTACGCCCTGTCCGGGGCGGTCCGCGGCCTCTCGTCGGTGACCGAGGTACTCGTCCGCGAGGGACGGGTCGCGCGGGTCAGCTACCAGGCGGGCTCTGGGCCGATCCCGCCTGACGATTTCGTGCTGCTCGGGGCGGGGAGCGGTGGCCGCCGGCTTGCTCAGCTGCGAGTCGGCGACGCCGTGGCGGTTCAGTACGACCAGCGGACCGACGCTCCAGCGCCTTTCCGGTTCGCGCTCGGCGGCAAGTACCCCCTGCTGCGAGGGGGCGTCGTGCAGCGCGGACTGCCGGTGGCGCCGGGGGCGGAGCGGACCGCGGTCGGCTTCTCCGACGGCGGCCTGACGATGTGGCTGGTGGTCACCGAGAGCCGCGAGGTGGGCGCCGCCGGCCTCGACCTGCCGCAACTCGCGGTGTTCATGCGAGGCCTCGGCGTCCGCGATGCGGTCGATCTCGACGACGGCGGCTCCACCACGATGGTCGCGCGATTGCCCGGGGGCAGCCAGCTGACGCTGCTCAACCGCCCCGCCGACGGCCCGGAGCGGCGGGTGGCCAACGGCATCGGCCTGTTCTCCACGTCACACGGGTGAGCGTATGCTGCTGGCGCGCCCGCCCACTGACGGCAGAGAAAGGATCACGTGATGGCGACTGAACCGACATCTGCTCCGATTGACCGAAAGCGGCTTCGCAGCCAGCGCCTGCGTGAGGTGAACTTCCAGGGGGACGCGCTGCGGCTGGGGATGAACTGGACCGAGGATGACCTGCGCAAGCCGCAGG